>TARA_R100001369_G_scaffold2104_2_pt1 | contig 84358 bp, 76 predicted proteins | sample TARA_R100001369 | Tara Oceans TARA_R100001369 (sample SAMEA2621528) | marine metagenome | biome: marine biome (ENVO:00000447); feature: surface water layer (ENVO:00002042); material: "saline water (ENVO:00002010), including plankton (ENVO:xxxxxxxx)" | depth 5 m
CCACGACCTTGCCGGAATCCATGACAATAATTCGGTCGACCAATGAGAGGAGCGAGGTGCGGTGGGTGACCACTAAGATGGTTTTGCCAGCAGCCACGTTTTTCAGGTTGGCTTTAAACGCTTCTTCGCTAGCATTATCCATAGAGCTAGTCGGTTCATCTAACAGCAAAATAGGCGGATCCTGCACCAACGCACGGGCGATGGCAACAGACTGTTTTTGCCCGCCGGATAGTGCTTGGCCGCGTTCACCTACTTGCAAATCCACGCCATGTGGATGGTTGTTGACGAATGACTCTAGGCCTGCCAAGTCAATCGCTCTAAGCAACGCCTCATCATCCACGCGGTCGCTACCGCCACCCGCCACAATATTGTCCCGCAGAGATCCTGAAAACAGACTAACGTCTTGGGGAACATAGCCAATATGCCGGCGCAGCTGCAGTGGGTCTAATTGGCGAATATCCACGTTATCAACCAGCACTGCACCCGAGGTTGGCTGATAAAACCCTAGCACTAGCTTGTTTAATGAAGATTTACCGCAACCAATGCGGCCAAGTAGCGCAACTTTCTCACCGGCTTTGACAGTTATCGATACATCCCTCAGCGCCTCGCGCTCTTCATTGGGGTAACGAAGAGTGACTTTCTCAAGGCGTATATTGCCAGCGAAGCTGGGCTTTTCTACATAAGCCTTGCCTTCATGGCGCTCTACTTTCTTATCCATTACTGCGTTGAGTGACTCAAGCGCCGTGGAGGATTGATGATATTGCGCCAGCAACGCTGCAGCCTGACTTATAGGTGCCATTGCCCGGGAAGAGAGCATATAAGCGGCAATCAACCCGCCCTGGGTGAGGTTGCCTTCGATGATTTGATATACACCTACGATAATGACGCACACCGCCACGCTGTGCTGCGCCCACTGAGCTACGTTGGACACTGACGTACTGACCATTCGTAGCTGCGCTCCGGTACGGGAAAGGAAGGCTGACGATTTTTCCCAGTGGCGCTGGATACGACTTTCAGCCCGCAGGGCCTTAACATTTTCTAATTGGGAAATCGACTCCACCAACAGTGAGTTGCGCTGTGCGCCGACTTCCCAGGTAGTTTGAGAAAGTTCATGAAGCTTACCCTGAGCAGCCAGCGCGTAGAGCAACACAAATACGATGCCCACCAATACCGGCAGCACTAGCCAGGGATTAATCAGCGCGATAATCGCCGCAAACATCAGTACAAACGGAAGATCGACAATCCCCAGAATGGTCGCAGAGCCAATAAACGCGCGTACCGACTCAAAAGACTGGAGCGTCGAGGTGAACGACCCGGTTGATGCAGGGCGCTCTTCTAAACGCAGGCCCAATGCTTTGGCCATAATAGAGGAAGAGAGCTTCACGTCCGCCCGGCTAGCGGCTAAGTCGACAAAGCTGCTGCGCATGAGCCTGAGTACCAAATCAAAGCACAGCACTATGAAGATGCCTATCGCGAGCACCCATAGCGTTTCCGTTGCCTGATTGGGCACTACTCGGTCATAGACGTTAAGCACGAACAGCGGCATGGCGATGGCGAACACATTGATCGCCACCGACCCCAACACGATATCGCGATAGAGAGGTCTGTTTTCGCGAATGACGCCCCAAAACCAGTGCTGGTCGCGGCGTTTCTTGACGCCTGGCTCAGACGCGTTATCCGCTAGAAACTTAGGACGAACATAAATAGCTTCGCCGCTATAGCCCGCGTAGAGCTCTTCCAGGGGCAGTTCAACGTTTGATTCAGATAGTTCAGGAAAAATGACGTTCGCTTTTTGTTGTTTGAGATCAATCCCCAACAGCACGCACGCCCTACCTGGTTCCAACAATAGAATAGCGGGAAAGAGTGCTGGGTTAAGCGCCGACAGCTTACTTTTAACAATCCGCGCCGTCAGTCCAGCACGGGCGGCAGCCCTACCAAATACGGAAGGCGTTAGCATGCCCTGCTCCAAGGGCAAACCAGCTCTAAGGGCCTCTGATGACACCTCATGCTGATGAAATGAGGCAACTGCTTTCAAACATTCGAGTAACTCATCGCCTACTGGCTGCTCGCTAGCATTTGCAGCGGTCGGCCTTTCCAGCTTGGTTTGTGTCACAGAGACCTCATTCCCCTAATGCCTATTTAGGCATCTATTTCCCCTATGATTAGCGAAAGCCGCTAATCCTTCGCCGCCAAACGACGAATAACTCTGTTTCCGCACAGCAAACTATTCAAATACATTAGCCGTTAGTGACCAGCGCATCCTCGTGGCCCAATTGCAGATATTGGGAAGTCATGACTGGCTGCTCATTAGCGGCATAATAAGACGACGCTAGCATATCAACCTGAGCGGGTAGCGAAGAAATACCGCGCGTAAAATCTTCTAAATTAAAGCCACGAGGCCCTTCCGTTCCACAAGCCATCTCAGCGCTAAGCGTGGTGTCGCCGTAACCCAATTCGTCAAGAGTGGGAATATCGTCACGCACCACTTCAAGGGTGTGCATAAGTTGCCCCATTGCTGCTAACGTACGCGCTTGAGCCAAGGTTAAGTCAAACTCTGCATTCGCGTAGGCTCGGCTGGCCTCGAAATACTCGTTTTCACTATCAAGCACGTCCAACAAAGTACGCTGGCCAATATCAAATTGCTGCTGATAAGCCCCACGAACCCGGTTAATCGATTGGCGATGATCATTCAGATAGCTCAATTGTTCACCCAAACGCTGTGTATCGTTGTAAGCAATTTGCGTGGTTTGACGTACGTTTGTACAGGCCGTTTCGCGCTGATTGACGGCTTGTTCAATGCGCGTGGCCGCCGCATCAAAAGCTGCACTATCAGAACCACCGCGATAGAGGTTCATGCTGGCAACCAGTTGAATACTGTGCTCATCACTGCGCCCAGCTATCGAGTCGTCTTGATTATTGGTGCCCGTGCGTCCCTGTATATCCAGGCGGGGCATAAAGGCGGCCTTCGCAGCCTCTTGTTCCGCACGTTGCACAGCAATATTTTCAATCGCGGCATGGAACTCTGGGTTCCCCTCAAATGCCATTTCGATCGCTTGGTTGACACCAGCGGGCAGTTCATCGGCCAAGCTAGGTGCAGGTGACATATTCTGAGGAGGAAGTTCACCTACGATACGCTGATAGCGAGCCGTAACATCGTGAAGGTTCGACGCCTCGGTCATCAAGTTGGATTCGGCTAACGCTAAACGGCCGCTAATTTGCTCTAAGTCAACGCCACGGCCCGCCCCGGAAAGCGCACGCTCTTCAATTTGCGAGAACACACGCTGGTGTTCGCGGTAGTTATCTTGAGCTAAACGCACCATCTCGCGGTAGCGAAGCACATCAAGGTAGGTTCGAAAAGCTTCAAGCGTCACCTCTTCACTTGCACCCAGCAGCTCAAAATAGGCAATCAGTCGAGTGCGATCCAAACGTTCTACTTCACTACGGGTGGCAAATCCATCAAACACCATTTGGGTGAGCGTGAGCTCAGCAAAGTCACTGCTATAGCTGCCGCGCCCATCATTTTGCTGGTCTTGCCGACCTACACCTGCAGAGATATCAATCGAAGGTAAATAATTACCCTTTGCGACTCTAACATCGCTCCCAGAAGCGCTAAAGTTCGCCCAAGCAGCGTTTACATCGGGATTAGTAATGATCGTTTGTTGAATAGTGCTGGGGAGATCAGTGGCGCCTGGCGCGTAGAGGCTAGTGGGAAGAGACTGCGCTAATGCCGTAAGCGGGACACAAGCTAACGTGGTCACTGTCAGCGGCTTAAAAACATGGTGACAGAAGATTTTTTTTAGTCTCGATACGGCATTTTTTTTCATCGTCAGCGTTCCCTATGATGTGGCACTCATTGCACGCAGCTCATTATTCGTGTGACCCATTGAGCTATGTTGCACTATTGCTTCAAGCGTAAGCTCGCGAAGTCTCATCGCTAAGTGAGCCTGAGTCCCTACGAGCGCCCAATTTTTGAAGTAAACACATGGTAGGTAAAACTTAATTAGCTGAGCTTAGCCTAATTTAGTTAATTTCCTACTCATCGTGAGGTCATAAAACCAAATGTCACAAAAAATTACAATAAGAACATCATTAAAACACAAAATAAATTCAGAATTATTCGTTTTTCTGTGCTTGTTGCAGCCCGAGCCCCAGCAGTATCAGCACTAGCCCAATCAACGTCGAAGGCAAAATAGGCTCTCCCACTACCAGGAAAAGTAACAGCAGCGATACTGGAGGTGAGAGAAAAATCAGGTTGGAGACTTTGGCCGTGCGCGACACCTTATGCATTGCCAATTGCCACAGAATGAAGGCCACCCCCATTTCAAATAGCCCCACATACACACCAGCGCCAAAGGCAGGCCAACCGTGCCACTGGTAACCGGGGCCCAGTAGTAGCAATAGGGTCAACACAGGTAGACCAACACTAAAATTTTGCCACTGGCCGACAAGGGGCGGCCGGCTATCCCGCGCATTGAGCAGCCAATACAACGCCCAAAGAAGAGTCGAAGCGAGTGCCAGCACGACTCCTAGCGGGTCGGCGAAAGAGACATTAAAAACCGCGCCTCGTGTTGCTATCACCCATACGCCTGCGTAGGCGACCAGCCCAGCAACAATATCCATACGCGTTAAGCGCTGCCCGAGCAAAGGCACAGCCAAAAACGCCATTGCTAAGGCCCAGGTGTAATTCAGTGCCATCGCCTCTTGCCCTGGGAGGCGGTCATAGGCGGCGAAGAGCACCAAATAATAGGCCACTGGGTTCATAAGTCCCGCCCACGCTGCTGTCTTCCAGCCGGTGCGCAACGCTGTGGCGATATTTCCCTGCTTGATGACCAGCGCCCCCATCAGTGCCCAGGAAACAAGCGCTGCGAGCCACATCAGCTCTAGAGGACTCATCCAAGCGAGCGCCACTTTGAAGGCCGTAGCCACCGTCGACCATAATGCGACGGCCCCTAACCCAAACAGGATCGCTTGCCTATCTTGATTCATCGGTCGATATGCCCTAAATCGCGATCCGGCTCCAACTGGTCGCGTACACGCTGTTTAAGAAGCTTGATATCTGGGAAACCGCCATCGCGCTTGCGCTCCCATAACAGCAGATCATCAAACCAGATCTCGAACGTACCGCCATGGGAAGGGGCTAATGAGACCTCGCTTAAACCTTCACCAAAGGTTGAGAGCAATTCCTGTGCATACCAACCACTGCGCAGCAACCATTGGCATTGCGTGCAATAACGGATTTGAATACGTGACATCCCTGATCTCCCAGGCAAGTTAATGTGGCATTCTAAAAGGATATTCTGTCATTTTGAGATGGTTTGAGATAGCTCTCTTGAGATAGCTCTCTTGAGACAGGTCGCTTGAGATAGGTCGATTAAGAAGGAGTCCCAATGGCCGAACATAATGTTTCACAAACTCGCCTGTATGAGTGGCTAACGGGCGATGACGACAGCCGCATGTGCGACGACATACCTGAAAGCGCCTGCGACGAACAACCGCGTAATTTTTTTCTACATATATGGGCCTCTTTGGGCAATAAACTGGCTGACGAGCTGTCGAGCGCGCGTTTAGTCTTACCCTGGCTGATGGGCATTATTGGCGCTCCCATCTGGATGGTAGGTCTGCTGGTTCCCATCCGAGAATCGGGTGCCCTGCTGCCGCAAATCTTCGTAGCGGGGTTTATCCGCTTAAAACCTAAGCGCAAATGGGTATGGGTGGCCGGCGCGCTGACCCAAGCCTTAGCTGCCTTAGCGCTTGCCGTACTGACGTTGTTCGCCCGCGGCACCTCGGGAGGAGCGTTAGTGCTCGCAGCGTTAGTTCTGCTCTCACTGGCACGGGGATTATCCTCAATCGCCACAAAAGATGTGCTGGGCAAAACCATTGCCAAGCGCCGCCGCGGTACGCTAATGGGCTGGAGCGGCAGCATTGCTGGTGGTGCAACGCTGGTCGCTGGGGCGCTGCTAATGCTGTTTGAGAGCCGACCCGGTCATTTAGTGGTAGCGATACTGCTGGCCATAGCGGCCTGCGGGTGGCTAATAAACGCCATTGCCGCCGCACGCATCGAAGAAACCCCTGGGGCAATAGAAGGCGGTGAAAACAGCTGGGACAGTATTAAACTGGGACTATCGCTGTTAAAAGATGACCGTACTTTTTTACACTTCAATCTTGCCAGGGCGTTGCTGCTCTCAAGTGCACTCGCCCTGCCCTACATTGCCCTGCTTGGGCAAAACCAAAGCGGCACCGACCTGGGAGGCCTGGGCATACTGATTGTGGTATCGGGGCTGGCCGTGATGGTGGCTAGCCCGGTATGGGGCAAACGGGCGGATCAGTCAAGCCGTGGCGTGATGCGCGATGCGGCGATCGGTACCGCTATCTGCTGCGTAATGGGTGCTAGTTTAGCTTGGTTACCCGGCGAGTGGACACACAGTGTATGGCCCTATGCGGCGGTTTATGCACTACTCGTGATTGTTCACCACGGTGTACGCTTAGGGCGTAAAACCTATCTCGTCGATATGGCCAGCCAAGATAATCGTGCGCTTTACGTGGCCCTCTCGAATACTTTAACCGGCGTCTTAATGTTAATTGTAGGTGGCCTTATTGGCGCCTTTGCTCAGTGGTTTGGTAGCGGCACATTACTCCTCATGCTAGCGGCTACCGCCGTGGGGGCCATACTGAGCACCCATCAATTACCTGAAGTCGAGTGACGCGCCACTGGTAACCACATGTATTCAAGCGTGCTATCGAGAGCTCTACCTACATTAGCATCGCGTTCGCGATTGCAATGCGTGACAACGCTCGCCATGATAGGGCCGAATAGCAGTGATGTAGTGGCGCCTTTGCTATGCTGCCTATAATAAGTGATTGGAAATTCTGTTAGCTCATGGGCGAAAGCGACTGTGAACAACGGAAAGGATTGGAGCTGCAACAGGAACCCCTTGATGAAACGATCTCCATTGATCAGTCCAGAACTGCTCGAACGTATTGTTGACGCCTCGGAAGACGGCATTGTCGTTGCCGAACAGGAAGGGGATGAAAATATCCTCATCTACGTCAACAAAGGCTTTGAGCGCTTAACGGGCTATAGTGCTGATGAAATTCTGTATCGCGATTGCCGCTTCTTACAGAACGAAGACCGCGACCAGGACGCGCTTGTCGCCATTCGAGATGCGCTAAACGAGGGTCGGCCTTCTCGAGAAGTACTGCGCAATTATCGCAAAGATGGCACCATGTTTTGGAATGAACTTTCCATTACGCCGGTCTATGACGAAGCAGACAAGCTGATGTATTACATTGGCGTGCAAAAAGATGTAACGGAGCGTGTAGAAGCGCAGCTTGCGCTAGTGGAGTTACAAAAGCAGCGAGAAAACAGCTAAACTTTCTCACTAAAAAAAACTATAAAGCTTGAACTTCATCCCAACTGGCGTTATATAGCGGCAAGGCGCTTGAATTGCGCTAGGCGCTTCACTTTACAGTTGGCATGTGTTTAATAAACTGCACATGTACTCACGTGAAGCCGTTGTTACGCCGGCACGCCGGCTGGGTTGGAGGACATCACATGAGCCGTGATCCCCTAAGTCGTGAGACCCTAAGTCATGAAACCTTAGGCAACGAAACACTCGACTCAGATGAGTTCGAAAGCTTAGACGCCGTCAATGACGACCACTACGGCAGAAGTAAACCGAGCAAAGCTGACAGCTTACGCGCGCGGCGCCAAGTCGAAGCGTGGTTGGAAGAGCGACGACTTCAGCGCGCCATCGAAGATGACTGGGATGAAGAAGAGTAATCCTTGAGCAGCTTGGCCTTCTCAGCAAATGAGTAGGCCTGGCTAGCCAACACCTCAAGTAACCTAGCCTTTCCTGGTGCAGACCACTATCATCACTCTTCAGCCAGCAATAAGAGTCAGCAGCCTGCTGCTGTCGCTTTCTTCTTTTCAACAACTTAACGGATCTCCATGGCGCAATACGTTTTCACCATGAACCGGGTTGGCAAAGTAGTGCCGCCCAAAAAGCAAATTCTCAAGGATATTTCGCTCTCGTTTTTCCCTGGCGCCAAAATCGGCGTGCTGGGGCTTAACGGTTCGGGCAAATCCACACTGCTGCGCATTATGGCCGGTGTCGATAAAGAGTTTGAAGGTGAAGCTCGTCCGATGCCTGGCATCAATGTTGGCTACCTTCCACAGGAGCCGCAGCTAGACGACGAGAAAAACGTCCGCGACACCGTCGAAGAAGCACTGGGGGCGATCAAAGATGCACAAGAGAAGTTGGATGGGGTGTATGCGGCCTACGCAGAGCCCGACGCCGACTTTGATGCGCTAGCCAGCGAGCAGGCCCGGCTTGAAAATATTATTGAAGCTGCTGATGCGCACAACCTGGAACGCAAGCTTGACGTTGCTGCCGAAGCACTGCGACTCCCCCCCTGGGATGCCAAAGTGGGTAACCTCTCAGGTGGTGAGCGCCGTCGTGTAGCACTCTGCCGCTTACTGCTCTCCAGCCCCGATATGCTGCTGCTTGACGAACCTACCAACCACCTAGACGCAGAATCGGTGGCTTGGCTAGAGCGCTTCCTTCACGACTATAACGGTACAGTAGTGGCGATCACCCACGACCGCTACTTCCTGGATAACGTGGCGGGTTGGATTTTGGAGCTTGATCGTGGCCAAGGTATCCCTTTCGAGGGTAACTACTCCCAGTGGCTGGAGCAGAAAGATCAGCGTTTGAATCAGGAAGCCAAGCAGGAAGCCTCGCGCCAGAAAGCTATCAAGCAAGAGCTTGAGTGGGTGCGCAGTAACGCCAAAGGCCGCCAGGCCAAAAGCAAAGCACGCCTAAACCGCTTTGAAGAGATGCAGTCTGGCGACTTCCAAAAGCGCAATGAAACCAATGAAATTTATATTCCGCCTGGCCCACGCCTGGGTGATAACGTCATTGAGTTTCGCGATGTGGCTAAACGCTTCGATGACAAGCTGCTCTACCAGAACCTCTCCTTCACCATTCCCCAGGGTGCGATCGTTGGCATCGTCGGTGGTAACGGTGCGGGTAAATCGACGCTCTTTAAACTGATCACCGGTAAAGAGCAGCCGGACGAAGGCGAAGTCCTGGTGGGTGAAACGGTCGATATCGCTTACGTCGAACAGCTACGCGACGGCTTAGATGACAAGCAGAGCGTGTGGGAAGCCGTTTCGGATGGTCAGGATATTCTTAATATTAACGGCTACGAAGTCTCCTCGCGTGCCTATGTGGGTCGCTTCAACTTTAAGGGTAACGACCAGCAGAAGCGTTTGTCGGAGCTTTCCGGTGGTGAACGCGGTCGCTTACAGCTTGCCCAAACGCTCAAGCAAGGCGCTAACGTGTTGCTGCTCGATGAGCCCTCTAACGACCTGGATATTGAAACCCTGCGGGCACTGGAAGACGCGCTTCTGGCCTTCCCAGGCTGCGCTATGGTGATCTCTCACGATCGTTGGTTCCTTGACCGTATCGCCACGCACATTATGGCCTTTGAAGGCGACTCTGAAGTGGTCTTATTTGAAGGTAACTACGCGGAGTACGAAGAGGATCATAGAAAGCGGGTCGGAAACGATACACCTAAGCGCATGAAGTATAAGCGTATTGATGCTTAATCATTAGCATCACGCTGGCAGTCAATACTGACAGCAAAAGGCCCCGCCCTGCGGGGCCTTTTAGTTTGTGTTTTCACTGACATTAGCGCAAAGCCCTAACGACTGCGGCCTGTAAAAAATGACACAAGAAACAAAATAAGAAACAGCACAAACAAAATTTGCGCAATGGTGGACGCCGCCCCAGCAATGCCAGAAAAACCGACCGCCCCGGCGATGATCGCGATAATTAAAAACAGCACTGCATTGCCTAGCATCTTCTTACTTCTCTCCTTGGTAACGACTTCCCTGCACCGCCACTTAACCCATTATGCAGCGTGAATATGTCTCAGAGATGATAGACGCTTTTAGTCATTACCTTAGAGGCCAGCCGTATGCCCCACTTCACCGGTGCCGGAAAGCGAACGCCCCCTGCTTCTAAGGCAAGCTGCGCGTGGTGGGCTTCATCAATGGCCATCTGGCGCAGTATGGCGTGGGAGCGGTTGTCGCCACGGGGTAGCGACTGTTGGTGTGAATCAAGATGCTTACCTGCTTGCTCTTCGGTCGCGGCAACCAATCCCAAACTAATACGATCACTGACCGCCCCAGTAGCCGCGCCAATGCCAAAGGAAGCGGCATAAAACAGCGGGTTTAGGCAGCTTGTTCGGCTCTGCAACTGCTCTAGACGCTCAGCACACCAGGCGAGATGATCGATCTCCTCTAGCCCCGACTGCTCCATCTGGTGGCGCACATGCGGAAGTTTAGCGGTCATGCCCTGCCCTTGATAAAGCGCTTGAACACACACCTCACCAGTATGGTTAATACGCATTAAACCTGCGGCATGGCGGCGTTCTTGATCATCGAGCGTTCCCTCGGCCACACCTTCAGCAGGGCTGGTGCGCTGCGGCGAAGCAGCGTGCGGCATAAGCGTACGTAAAACGGTATCGAACTGATGTATCAGGCGATCTGAACGACTCTGTTGACGATCCATGGCAACGCTCCATTGACTTGCGATAGCGATCTGCTGAGCTCAACCGGCAGGCCATGTGAATGCGCGCCCACCGAGTAAATGCATATGAATATGGTAGACCGTTTGTCCGCCCATTTCGTTGCAGTTCATCACCACGCGATAGCCATCTTCAGCAAACCCCTGCTCGCGGGCAAGCTTGGCGGCGGTAAACTGAAGCCGCCCTACTGTGGCAAGATCAACCTCATCGATATCATTGAGCGTGGCAATATGCTTTTTAGGAATGATCAGTTGATGAGTAGGCGCCTGAGGACCAATATCATTGAATGCCAACACGTGGTCATCTTCATAAACAATATCAGCGGGAATTTCACGGTTAATGATTTTGCAAAAAAGACAATCCATACAGCTCTCCTTTATTAACTACTTGCCACTTAAGTGTCGAACTATCTCTGCCAGTCTGATGATTGCTACGATGGATTGCATCGGTGGGAGTAGCTTCAACTCGCGACCTTTTAACGAAAGCGTCTCTGCGCAAGAAGATGCCTAACCAAGGGGGCAAGAATCAACTCCATCGCCAGCGACATCCGCGCCCCCGGCACCACCAACGTGTGGGGACGGGCCATAAATGAGTCCTTAATCATCGCCAGCAGCCAAGGGAAATCAACGGTGGAGGGATCACGAAAACGGATGACCACGAATGACTCAGCGTCGGTGGGAATATCCTGCACTTCAAAGGGGTTAGAGGTATCGACAGTGGGCACACGTTGAAAATTGATGTGAGTACGCGAAAACTGCGGTTGTATGTAGCGCACATAGTCATCCATCCGACCCAGGATAGTGTCAATAACCGCTTCTTGTGAGTAGCCCCGCAGCTTGGTGTCACGGTCGATCTTTTGAATCCACTCAAGATTCATGGTTGGCGCCACACCAACCAACAGATCCACATGGCGGGCAATGTCATACTCCTCAGTGACCAGCCCACCGTGCAAGCCTTCATAAAACAGCAGGTCGGTACCACAGGGCAGCGACTGCCACTCGGTGAAAGTACCTACCCGACAGCCTGCTTCAATTTTTTGCTTATCTTCAGCATGGATATAGTGCCGAAAAGTACCCGAACCGTGTTCACCATACTCACTAAACAACCCTTCCAGACGATCCAGCAAATTCGCCTCTACGGCAAAATGCGAAAGTTCGTCTTTGCGCTCTGGCTCTTCTCGGAAGATGCGGTGCAGGTCATCACGGGTATAGCGGTGAAAGGCATCGCCATCGACCATTGCTGCATGCACATCTTCGCGCAGAAACATGCGCTCAAAGCTGCGCTTCACGGTGGTGGTACCCGCCCCAGAGGAACCGGTTACCGCGATAATCGGATACTCCCGAGACATCAGCCACACCTCGCGTGGGAAAGCGCTTGTTTAACCTGCTCAGGTACTTCGACAGGACGAGTAGCAAGGTCAATCAGTAGCTGATTGATCTGTGCGGTAGCGACTAACTGCTGAGAATCTGCCTGGTAAATGCGCTGATAGATCGTCAACGCCTTGCCTTGAGGTTCGAGTACAGCGGTGGCAATCGTTAGCCCATCGGGCCAGCGCGCTTCACTTTGATACTGAACGGCGAGATCAGCAACCACCGAAGGGTATCCATGCATATCCCACTCAGGTAGATCCAGTGCAGCAAAGGCTTGAATGCGCGCCTCGTGGAGCAGTGATACCAGCGCATCATGCCCCAAATGACGGCCATAGTTCATATCGGTTACCCGCACGGTCAAGGGGTGACGGTGTATAACCGCCTCAGCGGGAAAGTCCAGCTTGACACGCTCCATGCCTGTTTCCTCGTCAGTATTAGCTTAGCGTAAGGCGTGCTTACTCCTCTCGGGCAATCGCCCTGAAGGCGATATCACGGCGACACTCGACGCCGTCCCAGTGAATAGCATTAACGCCTTGGTACGCTTGCTGCTGCGCAGCTGACACGCTATTGCCTAATGCCGTTATACACAGCACACGGCCACCTGCCGTGATAATCTCGCCCTGGGAATTTTGCGCGGTACCGGCGTGAAACACTTTGCAGCCCGTTTCTTCAGCCGCGGCTAAGCCGTGAATCACATCACCCTTGCGATAGCTGCCAGGGTAGCCTCCGGCCGCCAGCACAACGCCCACCGCTGCACGGGAATCCCATTCGCAGCGTTGCCCGGCCAGCTTGCCCTGGGCACCCGCTAAGCAAAGCTCAGCGAAATCAGAGGTTAAGCGCAGCATGATTGGCTGAGTTTCAGGATCACCAAAGCGGCAGTTGTACTCAATAACCTTGGGGTTACCCGCCGCGTCGATCATCAGGCCTGCATATAAGAACCCTGTATAAGCATTGCCCTCCGCAGCCATGCCCCGCACGGTGGGCAGAATGACCTGTTCCATGATACGTGCATCAACCTCGGGTGTGACCACAGGCGCTGGTGAATAGGCGCCCATACCGCCGGTATTAGGGCCGGTATCACCATCATAAGCGCGTTTGTGGTCTTGGCTGGTAGCCATGGGTACAACATGCTCGCCGTCCACCATGACAATAAAGCTCGCCTCTTCGCCCTCCAGAAACTCTTCGATAACCACGCGAGCGCCTGCATCGCCGAAGGCATTGGCTTCCAGCATATCGCGAATAGCAGCCTCAGCTTCGGCCTCACTCAGCGCCACAATGACACCTTTGCCCGCTGCCAGGCCATCCGCTTTAATCACAATGGGTGCGCCCATTTTGCTTAAATAGGCAAGCGCAGGGTCTACGTCAGTAAACGTTTGGTAGTCAGCCGAAGGAATATCATGACGGGCCAGGAAGTCCTTGGTAAATGATTTTGAGCCTTCCAACTGAGCGGCCGCCTGAGTAGGGCCAAAGATAGTCAGACCGGCCGCTTGGAAACGGTCAACAACACCTTCGACCAAGGGAGCCTCCGGCCCCACCACGGTCAAGCCAATCTGCTCATCACGGGCAAAAGCGACCAGGCTGTCGAGATCCGTTGCTGCAATCGCTAAGTTGGTCAGCTTCGCTTCCGTCGCGGTGCCAGCATTACCAGGAGCGACAAAGACCTGCTCAACCTGGGTAGATTGCGCCAATTTCCAAGCCAGAGCGTGCTCGCGACCACCGCCGCCTATCATCAAAACCTTCATGTGCATCCTTCTCAAACGGGAGAGCCTATATCGGCGGCATTATGCCACAGCGCAGCACCAAGTGGGGTCAGGAGGAGGGTTTGTTATCTTTGCTGGTATCGTTGCTATCGTTCTCAGGCTGCTCAGTATCACTCGACTCATCGGCTTGACCCGGCTGATTCAAGGTATTTTGCCAAAAGCGCATGTTCTCTTCGGCGAGCTCACGCATAAATTCTAACGGCGTGTTGCGCATTGCCTGTTTCCACTGGCTCTGCAAACGTTTCTGCTGCTCCAACATCAGTTGCGTACCCTGTTCGAGGTAACGCGACAGCGGCAACGGTGAAGTCATATCGTAAACCCGGATCAACTGCGCTAGCAGGTCGTTTGAAAACACTTCCGCTTCGCTATCCGCTTGCTCCTGCTCAATAATGATAGAGAGCAGAATAGTCCTCGTCAGGTCTTCTCCGCTTTTGGCGTCTTCCACTCTGAACGGCTCTTCTTCGATAATTAAACGACGCAGGTCTTCCAGCGTCACATAACGACTCTGCTGAGTATCGTACAACCTGCGGTTTGCATATTTACGAATTACGCGCACGGCGCATCTCCTTAAACGCGATAGGGACTTTTTATTCCCGTTACTGATATTGTGCCTGCACCACGCGCCTATGCAAGCCACCTTAATAGTTTAGCAAGGCGTACCGTGCCTGCTTTGTGACCAATAGACCATCATTATGAATTTGATTCTGCTCAATCCCAACGATCTCACCAGTGACGGCCACGTCTGCATCACCGATCCACGCCGACTAAAACACCTTCGCGATATCCATCGATCGGCACCCGGCGACCTGCTCACTGTGGGTGTTCAAGGCGGCGCCATGGGCAAAGCGAAGATAAAAGAGCTCACCGCTGAGCGCGCGTATTTCCAATTGGAAAACCTTGATGAGTTACCGCCGCCACCGTTACCCGTTCATTTGGCATTGGCTCTGCCTCGCCCACGTATGTTGGCGCGTACGTTAGAGCATGTGACGGCGCTAGGCGTCAAAGACATCACCCTGCTACATACTAAACGGGTTGAGAAGAGCTACTGGCAATCCCCTGAGTTACGCCCGGACAAAATCCACCAGCACTTGGTACTCGGCTTAGAGCAAGCGCGCGACACCCAGCTACCATCCGTCACCCTGAGTAAAGGCTTTCGTCCTTTTTTGGAGCAGCAACTGCCTGGCTTACTCAGCGAACGCCGCGGACTGGTAGCCCATCCTGGCATGCCCAACGCCTGCCCAAGAGGCATAAATGAACCTACCCTGCTACTGGTAGGCCCAGAGGGTGGTTTTATTGCTTGGGAGGTAGAGCAACTAATGCTAGCAGGCTGCGAGGGCATGCATCTTGGCCCGCGCATTCTACGCGTTGAAACAGCCGTGACCGCGCTTCTATCACGGCTGTTTTAAGCGTTTATCGATAGGCAAGTTAGGACTGTTCATCTTCTGGATCGTGGGGCACAACGGTCGCATTTTCCCCACACTCTGGCTCCTGCAAAAAGGTCTCACGCACATCCAGCATGCCAAGGTGGCTAATGGTACGACGACCGAGCAGCAGCGGATAGTTCATTTCTTCACGGTCACGTAGGCTAAACTGTTCTTCGTAAATGGTGTCGCCCATACACACTTCCAACAACACCACAGGGCGCTCGTCGCGACCGCCTGCACCACGCACGGATAGCTCTCGATAGAGCGGGCGTTCAATCTGATCGCTGAACACTTCACCGCTTGCCTGATCTTCAAGCTTCAACCGAAAGCGAACCCATTCCTCGTCATCCTGCTCAAACATCTCAATATCCCGGGCGTCTAACGAGGAAGTTAATGCCCCGCTATCGAGCTTGGCTTTCACCTCGATATCCCAGGGTTGCAGGGTGGCCTTTTCAACCCAGCCGAATACCTGATCATCATCTGCCATCGCTGTGGAAGCGGACAGCCCAGAACCTACCAACACGGCACCTAACATCACTCTGTTAAAAAACATCTTTCCTATCAACTGCATAACATCATCCTTGGAAAGTAGAAGCACCCTTTAAACACTGCCTACTGCGAACGCTGACGTAGCTGTTCAAGCAACGCCTGGGTCGCAAACCCATCCGGTATTAACCCTTGATCACGCTGAAAGTTCCGCAAACCTTGCCGGGTGTTGGGCCCCATAACGCCGTCAGCACCACCTACTGAGTATCCTACACGGTTCAGCGCGCGCTGAAGTTCTTGAACATCATCACGGGTGAGTGGCGCTTGATCCCGCGGCCAGCTGTGCTGAATGCCTTCGCGTCCAGCGATCGCATCGCCTAAAGTCGCGACGGCCAGAGCATAACTGGTGGCATTGTTATAGCGTAAAATCGCACGGAAATTAGCACCTACTAAAAATGCAGGGCCATTAGCGCCAGCGGGTACCACGATAGCGGCGCTATCGAAGTTCGGCAATTCGCCCTGCTGCGCCTGAACGCCTTGGTTGCGCCACTCGGCACTGCTGCGTCGTTCGGTCTGGGCGTAATCAAACCCTTCGGGCAGGCGTACCTCAATACCCCAGGGTTGACCGGTTTGCCATCCGGCTCGGTCAAGATAGTTGGCCGTTGATGCCATGACATCGGGGATGCTGTCCCAAATATCGCGCCGACCGTCACCGTCGCCATCGACGGCATAGGCTTCAAAGCTACTGGGAATAAACTGAGTATGTCCCATCGCCCCAGCCCAGGAGCCCTTCATGTCTTCAGCAGCGATATCACCTTGATCAATAATCCGTAACGCCGCGAGCAGCTCACCTCGGGCAAAATCACGGCGTCGACCATCGTAAGCCAGCGTGGCCAGGGACTCCAACGTCGAAAAATCGCCAAAATTACTGCCATAGTTACTTTCGATGCCCCAAATGGCGACGATTATTTCTGCTGGCACCCCATAGCGCTGCTCCATTTGCTGAGCAGTGTCACGGTGATCAGCCAGCTTTTCTTGACCGTTAGTAATACGCGTGGATGAAACCGCGGTATCCAGATACTCCCAAATAGGGCGAACAAATTCGGGTTGGTAGCCGTCGAGTTCAATCACACGCTCACGATAACGAACACCATCCAGGGCGTTGCTTAGCGTGGCTTCGCTGATCCCTTGGCCTGCAGCGTACAGGCGAAAATCTCGAAGCCACTGCTGAAAATTAGCGTAGCTAACCTCAGAAGCAGCCTGGGTATCGACTTCTGACATTAGCTGAGGGTTAGCGACCGCCACGCTTGCCGCAAAAGGAGCGCTTAGCGCTGCGACTATGGAAACATAAACAAGAGGGCTGCAACGCCACCCAATAGTGAAATTACGAGACATTATATCGATCCTTAGGCAGTCCTTGGCATATCTGGAATGATGGCCTAGAAAAGAGGTAGATACTAGGGTCTGACCGAAGGTGATAATTACTTTATAGCGCTCGCCACAGCGGGCGACTCGGCTAAAGTGCCTACTTCACAGAGAGGAATTAGCCATCTCTCCCACTGCTCGGGCACAACGCAGGGAGCATCAAACCCTAAGGGGTCTGCACGCCATGGCTGATGGCGCTCCAGGCCATTGGGCAGTGTTTCGAGCTGCTCCAGCCAGTGAGCAACATAGAGCCCCTGGGGATCGTAATGGCCCGCCTGTTTGAGCACATTAAAGTAACGATCCTGACGCGGGTCACGCCCAACGCCAGCAATATAGCGCCAATTGCCCCAGTTACTGGCTACGTCATAATCAATTAAGCAGTGCTCGAACCATAGCGCTCCCATGCGCCAATCAACCTTTAAATCGTTAACCAAAAAACTGGCCACATTTTGTCGTGCGCGATTGGATAGCCAGCCAGTGTGGAGTAGTTCCCGCATCGCGGCATCCACAAACGGCAACCCCGTGGTGCCGTTACGCCAAGCATCGAAAGCGACACACGGCTGGTCAGTCTGGCGTGAGCCAAACATTTGCGCCCCTTCCAACTGAGCGGCGTGGATAAAATACTCCCGCCAGAGCAGTTCGAAGCTAATCCAGTAGCTTGACTCATTACTGCCGTTTTCCGCTTCCCACGCTTTCACAGCCTCATAGACTTGACGAGCTGACAGGCAACCCCGCGCCAGCCAGGGTGAAACGCGGGTTGAAAAATTAGCCCCCAATAGCCCGTTGCGGGTTTTCTTGTACGCTTTACCACCCTGCTGGCGCCATAGGTAGTTGTCCAGGCGCACATGCGCAGCCGTCTCTCCCCCCCCATAGGCGTAACCTTGACGCGAATCGGGCTGCCAGGTAGCACTCATTTCACAAACCGCTTTTAGCGGTGGGAATCCCCTTGCCGCTTCCGGCCAGGGGGGCAGCGTGACAGGAGCGCAGCGACTGGCAGGAACCGTGCATACACCCTCCACGCTGCGCCTGAAGGCAGAAAAACTCCCAGGCAGCGCTTCCCGCTCAAAAGGCAGTACCTGTCGATCAATCAGCCGCCCACTCTCTATGCACTCCAGCGCCGTCTGACTGGGCAAGCCTTGCTCAACCGCTTGAATATGCGCAGCTTCATCGACCCCCGCATGGTCAGCAACACGTACCTGTCTTACGTTAAGCATTGTCGCCAGTTCAATCACCACATCACTGGGCTTACCAATCCGTACCAGCAGGTCACTGCCACGTTTCAGAAGCTCACCACGTAACTCCATTAAGCTCTGCCATAAAAAGCGCAAGCGGGCAGGTCCAATGCGCGGTGTCGATTCACCATCAAATAATGGGGAGAACCACTGCTCGTCTAACACATAGAGACACAGCAGGTAGCTAGGAGGAGAGGTGAAGTGCAAAAGAGGGTTGTCAGCAATGCGCAGATCATCTTGCAACCAGACAATATCAATCGTGCTGTACATGCTTGTGCCTCCTAGGGGTACATGACTGCCCAGAACTTGGTGCTATCACCTTGGCTTGCGTGGCTACTTAGCTACTTGGCACTACGACGGCACCGCTCGCTGCAGTAGCGCACCTCGTCCCAGCAGCGCGCCCATTTTTTCCGCCAGGTAAAAGGACGCTGACAATGAACGCAATTTTTCTGCGGAAGATGTTGTTTGCTTCGCATGGTCACACTTTTCGCATGGCTTGGTGTAAAACATGGACAAATTATCTTATACAGTACAATTATTGTACATTATTTATTATACACACTATACTTCGATTGAACTCATTAGACATGCTTTAGGTATCCCTGCCCCAGACGCAAAAAGCCACCCGAAGGTGGCTCAATAGTGGTTGTCAAAATGTTGGCCGCTGAGAGGCTAGTCAGGGTCTGTCTCGCGGGGTTGGCGCTTGGCGTTTTCCTGGGTTTCCAGGCCACTTTTAAGCTCATGGGTTAAGGGATCATAGTTCGGGCGCAACTCATCCTTTACGGTACCACTCCACAGCTTGGAGCCGACAAAATACCCAGCTCGACCAATCACGTGAGCCGCCACTGGGGCGGTCATCAGGATAAACACGATGATAGCGAACGAGCGTGCCACGATACCCACTTCGGCGAAGTGCATGGCTGCCGCCAACATAATTAAGATGACACCCAGCGCTGCGGCCTTGGTAGTGGCATGCATGCGGGTTAACAAATCAGGCAAACGCAGCAATCCGACTGAGGCAAGCAGTATAAATAGTGCACCACCAATGATTAACGCGCCCTTTATGAAATCAATCATCCCTTGGGCCTCCCCTTTCCAAAAAGCGCGCAAACGCAATAGCCGCTAAGAATCCCATTAATGCGATCACAATGGCGGCATCCAGAAAGCTAGCCACGTCAGACTTAATGGCATAAACCCCAACCAGGCCCACTACGGTGGTGGAAAATAGCTCTAAAGCTACGACGCGGTCAGGCAGACTCGGGCCGCGCACTACGCGAACAAAGGTGAAGATAAGTGCCAGACTCATAATCACCTGGCTGATAAGAATAACGGTATCCATTAGCGAAACAGCTCCAAAGCCCGGTGCTCCATCTCTTTTAAGTTGCGCCGTAGTTCTTCCTCGTTGTCTAAAAACATCGCATGGATATACAGCACCTTACGATCATCAGACACATCCAGGCTCAGCGTGCCGGGTGTCAACGAAATGAGATTAGCCACCATGGTGATTTCCATTTCAGTGCGTGCGGAAAGCGGCATCGCGATGACCCCAGGCTTCATATGCCAAGGCGGGGTTACAATGTCAAAAGCGACACGCAAATTGGCTTGAACTAGTTCCTTAAGAAAAAAACCAATAAAACCAATAAAGCGCGGCACGCGTGCTGGGTAGCCCTTCAAAGAGTCGAGTTGAGGCTCAATCAGTACCAGGGTGATATAGCCAAATATTAACCCGACAAGGAGATTTAAACCGCTGAAATCGCCGCTTAACAACACCCATGCGAGCCCTAACAATAGGTTCCAAATGGCCCCGGTCATGGCGCTTCCTCCTCGGCATTAACCTCAGGTGCAGCTCCCCCTGATGCCGGCTCCAGCAGCACATCATCTGCACTGGCTGCAACCCCTAGCACCGCCTCAATATACCCTGAAGGTTCGAACAACTGATCACCAATGCCCATCATCACCCACATGATAGGCTCTGCAAGCACACCAATGAGCAGTGAAAATAACGCCAACACCATTACCGGCAAATACATCATCCACAGGCTGGGCTTTAACAACCGACCGTCGTCACCAGTGGGCGTAGCAGTCTCAGGCACGTCGTTATCTTCGGGTAACGATTTCCAAAACACTTCATTCCAAATTTTCACCATGGAATAAAGCGTCATTAATCCCACCGCCAGTGCAATACCGGTCACCACATAGGCTTCAACTTCCAGGCCCGCACGCACAATCACGAATTTGGCAAAAAAGCCTGACAGCGGCGGTATCCCCGCCAGCGAGAAGGCAGAAAGAAAAAACGCCACGGCAAGCCAAGGACGTTCTCGGTATAAACCGCCCATTTTTTTAAGCTGATAGGTTCCCTGCAAACGGTGGGTGATACCACTGATCAAGAAGAGATTGGTCTTCACGACCATGTTATGCACGATGGCAAACACGCCACCGGCGATCGCCAAAGGTGTGTAAAGAGCTAAGCCTAAGATCATATAGCCAATCTGGCTGACGATATGAAACGACAGGATTCGCCTAAACTCATGCTGGGCGGCGGCGCCGAGCACGCCTGTTACCATGGTGAAACCAGCACCCCAGAGCATAATCTCCTGGAGATAGCCCATGGTTTGATCGAACATCAGGGTGAAGACACGGAACATCGCATACACCCCCACCTTGGTGAGCAACCCGGCAAACAGTGCTGAAACAGCGACCGGTGGAGTGTGATACGAAGCTGGCAACCAGAAGAATAGCGGAAAGGCGGCGGCTTTGATGCCAAAGGCCACCATAAACATGACCGCCAGCACTTCCACCATACCGGTGTGCTCTGCCTCATCCATACGCAACGCAATGTCGGCCATGTTGAGTGTACCCACCATGCCATAGAGTAGCCCCACCGCGGTCAGGAAGATGACCGATGCCAATAGGTTCAAGGTGACGTACTTAATCGCCCCTTCCATCTGCGCGCGCTCTCCCCCCAAAATCAGTAGCGCAAAGGAAGCCACCAGCATTACCTCAAACCATACATAGAGGTTAAAGATATCGCCGGTCAAAAAGGCACCCATCACCCCAGCAAGCAGCAAATGCATTAACGGGTAATAACCAAATTTTTCGTGGCCGCGGCCAGTGGTGGCCAGCGAGTAGATACCCATTGCCAAGCCGATAATCGAGGTCATTAATACCATAACCGCACTCAGCAAGTCGGCAATTAAGGTAATCCCAAAAGGTGCTGGCCAGCTCCCCATCTGCATCGTGACGTAGCCATCCGACAGCGTGGATACAAACAGCCACAAGCTAACTACTAGCAGTGCAATATTGCCTGCTACGGCCACAAAACGCTGCATTGCACGTGAGCGCCAAAACAACAAAGAAATTGCCCCTGATAGCAAGGGCAAGAGGACGGGAAGAGCAACTTCAGGCCTCACGTATCAGTATCCTTCATCTTATCGAGATCATCGGCCTTAACGACTTCATAGGCGCGTCGAATCAATACCACTGCAAAGGCGAGCACCCCGAAAGCAATCACAATCGCCGTCAGCACAACTGCTTGCGGTAAGGGGTCGGCCACGCCGCTAGGCGGCTGCATCATCCCTTCTGGGATAAGCGGAGGTGCTCCACGGGTCATACCCGCCGTGGTAAAAATCAGTAAATTGGCGGCATTAGAGAGCAGCATTAAGCCAATCACCAGCTTGACGATAGAGCGGCGCAACATCATAAAAATAGCCGTCGCATACAGCAGGCCAATCGCCACTGCCATTAATGGTTCCATGCTGTGCCTCCTGTTAACTCAAGGTTCATCCTTGTCGACCTCCATAAGTGTCATCACCATACCGGTGACCGAACCCAGCACAGCGAAATAGACGCCTATATCGAAAATCAGCGGCGTGGAGGCCTTAAAGTCGATAACGGGAATAGTCCACCACTGAGCGGTCAAAAAGGGCTGGCCCATAAACCAAGCCGGAACCACTGAAATCATTCCCAGCAGCAAGCCAACGCCGATCAAATCGCGAGAGTCGACCATGCGCAGCACTTCTTTGGTGGCACTTACACCAAAGGCAAACAGATACAGCGTAAACGCCCCCGCCGCCACTAACCCGGCGATAAATCCACCGCCCGGCTCATCGTGCCCTCTCAGCAGCAAGAAAACAGAAAACAGCAATTGCAGCGGCATTAAAAAACGCGCAGCGGTATTAAGAATAATCGTGCCTGACTTAACCATCGTAAGGCTCCTTGGCAGCCACTTTACTGCTGTCGGTGGTTTTCGTGTTGTTGCTTTCGCCATTACGTTCATCTCCATGACGTAGCTTTAACATGGCGATAACACCGATTGCAGCAAGGGCTAATACAAACATCTCGCCTAGCGTATCCAAGGCACGGTAATCGACCAAAATGACGTTAACGATATTGCGGCCATAAGCCAAAGGCGCGCTGTTCTCAATCATATAGGTCGAAATCGGTTCAAATTGTTGAATGCTCCACGAGGTCATAATCAGTAGACATATCAAGATACCCACCATAGCGGCCACCGCGCCGTCGCGTATGCGCTCCAGACTGGTGGAAAGATTCGAAAAACGCGGCAGGCGGAACAGCACCAGCACCAGCAAAATTACCGTCAAGGTTTCCACTAGCAGCTGGGTAATCGCCAAATCCGGCGCACTAAACAGAATAAAAATCAGTGCAATAGAGAACCCCATTATCCCAACAGATACCACTGCCCCCAGCCGAGATCGAGAAATAGTCGCGAACAGAGCCCCCATCACCATACTCCCCGCCACGACTACCTCATGAAAGCGTACATCCAGGTCAAAGGCGAATTGCGGTGAGTGGCGCAGCAGAATTGAATTACCGATGAGCGCGATGAGCGTGATTAACATCACCAGAATATAGTTCCGCATATAGCCGTTTTGCAGTATCCGCGTTTGCCACTCCGAGAAGTGCACAATGCCATTCATGATGCTTTCATATCCGGCCTCGGGGCCATGACGCATCACCGGTGCCAACACAGAAAGCTTGCCACGTACAGTGTCCCAACGCTTAAACAGTAAGAAGCCTAAGCCAAGGCTAACGATCGACATTATCAACGCGACATTAATGCCATACCAAAGCGACAGCGCCACTTCTACTGTTTGCCCGGATATAGCGGTGGCGGTTGCCGTTAACAACGCATCGGCACCCAGCACAGCGGGGATCAAGCCCAACAGGAGCGACACCATCGCGAGCAATGCAGGCCCTATTAGCATGCTAAACGGCGCCTCATGAGGTTCAAGCGGGGTTTGGTGACGTTTACCGTAAAAAGGACGTAACGCCACAATAAAAGCAACGGCGATAGTCAAAATAGATGCCAGAAAGGCGAACAGTATCAGTAGTGTCCGGAAGCTATCAGCGCCAAGTACTGATTCAAGCATCAGCTCTTTACCGATAAAGCCGAGTAGCGGCGGCACACCAGCAAACGAAAGTGCGGCAACCAAGGCAATAGTAGCGGTTACCGGCATCAGCGAGCGTAGCCCCCCCATCTGAGTGACATCTTTAGTGCCGGTTTCATGATCCAGAATACCGGCAACCATAAACAGCGCCCCTTTATAGAGAGAGTGCGCCAAAAGAAACGTAACAAACGCGGTCATCGCGTACTCGGTACCGATGCCCAATAGCATCGTCAGCGTGCCCAGCGCCATAATGGTCGAGTAAGCGAGCAGCTTTTTAATATTGGTGTGATGAATCGCTAAAAACGCGCCGACCAGCATAGTGGTCGCGCCGACCACAGAAAGAATGCCGACCCACATTGCTGTGCCACCCAGCTCCGGATGCAAGCGCGCCAACAGATAAATACCCGCTTTCACCATGGTTGCCGAGTGCAGGTAAGCCGAAACCGGAGTCGGCGCCGCCATGGCGTTGGGTAACCAGAAGTGAAACGGAAATTGAGCCGATTTGGTGAAGGCACCCAGCAGCAAACAGATCAGCATAGGCGTATAGAGTGCGTGTTCACGCAGGTCAGCCTCCTGATCGAGAATCTCTGCCAGAGACCAGCTACCGCTGGCAATCCCTAGCAGCACCAGCCCAGCCATTAATGCTAACCCGCCCGCCACGGTAACGAATAAGCCCTGCCGCGCTGATTTACGTGCATTGATATCAGCGTGGTTAAAACCAATCAGCAAATAGGATGTAATGCTGGTCAATTCCCAAAAAACGAATAGCGTTAATAGGCCATCAGCTAGTACCAGCCCCAGCATCGACACCATGAAGGCGACCAAGGCGATGTGAAATCGAGCAAGATCAGGGTGATTTTTAAGGTAGCCGCCGGCATATACCAGCACGCAGGCCCCCATAACGGTAATCAATAGCCCAAAGAGCAACGATAGACCGTCCAACAGGAAGGTAAGACTGATTCCCAGAGAAGGCACCCACTGCCACTCTAAAAGCAGGCTACCGTTCTCAATGACCTCAGGGGCTTGAAGTGCCAACCACGCCGCCAATCCGGCAGGAAATAGGGCCAGTACTAGGCTGGTACGCTGACCGAACCAGTGGTTTAACATTGGCGATAGCGCCGCCAGTACGAAACCCATTAAAACGACGAATTGTATCAAGCGAAACCTCCTGAATAACGAAAGGCTCACCATCAGACAGCGGCTAAAGCCCAGGCATCGTGCCTTATCACTGGCATGCCAGCGTTGAATAATAGTGATTCTAAAGTTGTACACCTTATAACAGTCAGTTTTGGCTGACCAGCCAAACCCTTAAACGCAAACAGCCGCAGGCGCCCTAATGCACACTGCGGCTGTTGTGAGCTGATGTTCACGGCAAATAGTAAGCTAGGGGGCCGATAGCCATCCTGCTAATTCAATATTGATGACTGCTAACAGTGCCTCGATATGGTCATCGCGATCATTCAGGCAAGGTATATAGCTGAACGTTTCGCCACCCGCTTCCATAAAGCTATCGCGGATCTCCTCTTCGATCTCTTCCAAGGTTTCAACACAGTCGGAAGAGAAGGCAGGCGACATAATCGCAATGTGTTTATGCCCCTGCTCGGCGAGTTCGGCCACATGCTTAACGGTTTGCGGGCCGACCCATTTCTCGGGGCCAAACTGCGACTGGAAAGCGGTATCCACTTCCTCTTTGCTAAAACCAAGTTTCTCGCGGAGCAGGCGCGTCGTTTTCTGGCACTGACAGTGGTAAGGATCACCCTCCATCAGGTAGCGCTCGGGAACGCCATGGTAGCTGGCAACCAGCTTGGTCGGCCGGGTCGAGAAACCGTCGTAGGCTTCTTGCACAGAGTTGGCCAAGGCCTGAACGTAGGCAGGATGTTCAAAATAAGCGGGCACCGTACGTATGTAAGGCTGCCACTTCATCTTCATCAGGGTGCGAAACGCCTGATCATTCGCAGTCGCCGTGGTGGGCGAACCGTACTGAGGATAGAGCGGGAAAAACACGATTCGCTCGCAGCCCTTCTCTTTTAAACGCGTTAGCACGCTTTCCGTCGAGGGGTTACCGTAGCGCATGCAGAAATCGACCTCGACATCATCACCGTAAAGCGCCTTTAACCGTGCGGTCATCTTCTCGGTCTGAGCGCGCGTCGTTGTTAGCAGCGGGCTTTCGTTTTTCTCGTTATTCCAAATTCCCCGGTAGGCCTTGCCCGATGAGAACGGACGCTTAGTTAAAATAATCAGCTGTAGCAACGGTTGCCACTTCCAACCGGCATAATCGACCACGCGCTTATCAGAAAGAAACTCATTGAGGTAACGACGCATTGACCAGTAGTCGGTGGCATCCGGGGTTCCCAGGTTTGCCAGCACAACACCCACCTTCGCGCGCGCTACCGGCGGATGATCGCTGGGTGCATGGGCCAGGCGGCCCTCGCCCGGCTGATCCTTGACGACATTCTCGGTCATTACTCATGCTCCTGAAAAATAACGATGGTGCTCAGTACATCTATCTATCAATTAATTAAATCTTATCACTTTTCGGCAAAGTGGCGGTATAAAGTTATACTATCGGCATTATTTGTATAACTAAAGGCCAACTTATGTCCAAGCCTTTGCTTTTGGTGCTCGGCGACCAGCTCTCGTTTTCACTCACAACGCTGCAAGACGCGCCCGCCAATGCCGTGGTTGCCCTATGCGAAGTTGCCGAAGAGGCGCGCTATGTACCCCATCATATCCATAAAATTGGCCTCTTTTTGGCCGCTATGCGTCACTTTGCTCAAGCACTGCGCGAAAAAGGCTTTCAAGTACATTACAGCGCGCTGGATGATGCGGATAACTGCCACTCCCTTATTGAGGAAGCTGAACGCATCGCCCAACAGTATGGCTGCGCTGAGATACGCGTTGCCCGACCTGGCGAATGGCGGCTATGGGAGACGATGCAGCAGCGCGAAAACGCAACGATTCCGTGGCGACTACTTGAGGATGAGCGCTTTTTCACCACACCCGATGACTTTAGCCAATGGGCAAGCGGACGCAAACAGCTGCGCCTTGAATACTTTTACCGAGAACAGCGCAAACGTACCGGGTACTTGATGGAGGGTGACGAGCCCATCGGCGGCAAATGGAATTTTGACCACGACAATCGCCAACCTATCAAAGCCGCACTGGATTTCCCTGAGCTACCTCAACATCGTCAGGATGCACTCACCCAAGAAGCGCTCAACGATGCCAAACGTCATTTTGGCGATCACATGGGGTCTTTGGATAATTTCAATTTGCCCGTCACCCGTCGACAGGCGCTGGTGGATTTACACCATTTTATAGACCATGGGCTGGCTGATTTTGGCCGCTATCAAGATGCGATCAGCGACTCTGCGCCGTATCTGTATCATTCGCGTCTCTCAGCTGCGATGAACATCGGCTTACTGTCACCCCATGAAGTCTGCGAAGCCGCCGAGCAGCGCTACCACGACAGCGATGTTCCGATCAACGCCGTCGAAGGGTTTATCCGTCAAATTCTTGGCTGGCGCGAGTATGTGCGCGGACTCTACTGGACGCAGATGCCCAGCTACAAAGGTGCTAATCAGCTAGGTTTTGAGCGCGATCTGCCAGCGTTTTACTGGGACGCGGATACCGATATGCGCTGCTTGCAGAGCGCTATTCAGATGACCATCGACAATAGTTACGCCCACCATATTCAACGACTGATGGTCACAGGCAATTTCGCCCTGCTATGTGGGGTTACACCTGAGGCGCTATGCGACTGGTACTTGGCGGTTTATGCCGACGCCAGTGAGTGGGTAGAGCTGCCTAATACCCTGGGGATGGTGCTCCATGCCGACGGTGGTTTAATGGGTTCTAAGCCTTATTGTGCTTCGGGTAAGTATATCGACAAAATGTCCGACCATTGTCAGCTCTGCCGCTATTCGCCCAAACAGGTCACGGGGGCAAAGGCCTGCCCTTTCAACAGCCTTTACTGGCACTTCCTTGAAACCAACGCTGAGCGCCTGAGTAAGAACCCACGTATGAAGCTGATTTACGGCTCCCTCAACCGCATGGCCGATGAGAAGCGTGAGGCTATCCGCCAACAGGCTGAGCATTTTTTGGATCAACTGGAAACATCGCCTGGCTATGGGCAGCCCTGCCACACTGCAGGTTATGCGGCTACCACAAGTAATACCAAACAGGAGTCACCATGAGCCGCTACACGCCGCTTCATGCTGCCCCACCGGTTACGCTATTTCACGATGGCCACTGCCCCCTTTTGCCAGCAGGAAGTCGCGTGGCTGGAAAAGCATCGCCCTCGGGAACACATCGCGTTAGTAGATATTCAGGCACGTGATTTTAACGCTCAGGTGTATGGGCAAGAATTTAACGCCATGATGGGCCAGTTGCACCTGCGTGATAGCCCAGGGAAATGGTATATCGGCATGGATGCCAGCCGTGCCCTCTATGCAGTGTTGGGCTATCGGCGGCTGGTGAGGTTTTCGTGCTTACCGGGAGTACACAGCATAATGAATGCCGGTTACCGATTTTTTGCCCGTCGCCGAATTTGGCTTGGGCAGTGGTGGGAAAAGCGTCAGACTAAATGTTGATGGATGTGAACAGCGTTAAAAAACAAGCGGCATACGCGATGTGAGCGGCTCACTATAATGTGCATCGCGGCCTATCACTTCATCGTGTGGCACATGCTGTACCAGGTAAGCACGATGAATCCCGGCGCGCTTGAGATCCATATAGGCATCATCCAGCGAGCGAAACAGCATCGGCTTGGCACGCTGCGTCAACATATGGCGCTCGCCTTCAACGTCTTCCAGCTCAACCTGATAAAAACGGCTGCCCGAATGGGTAATCACGCGAATTTCAAAATTGTCGTGATTGGCGACAAATTGCTTAAGATCCTTAAGTTCCATGGCTCCCTCCTATTATTTGGCTATTTCATACGTTATGTCATCAGGGCACAGCATGACTGCGCCCCATGACACTTCTGTTGCCCCGTCATTGCAATGTAATGAAAATAAGCAATAACTAGACATTAATAGCTAGGAGGTCAATATCGCAAGAGAGTTCCTGACCGGAAGGTCAAGATATCAATCAATCATTGATATTCAGAGGGGTCGATGGCTTTACCAAGCGAATTACGGTCAATCCAGTTGCCGCCTTTAGTCTCTTTGTAGCGGAATACGACCTTATCTCCCACCGTCACAGGCAGCTCACCATCTTCAGTCTGGTAACTATACTTCTCGCCCGCGACCACTAAATGGTAGCGATAAAGATCCGGCATACCCAGCCACTCTTTAAAAGGGCCTTCGCGCTCTATCGCCTCTAGCTCACCGCGACCTTCTAACTTAGGAAGACGCTGCCGGTTACCGCGCCGAAATCCACCTGCCATTTGCTGCTCCCGTTTTTACATATCGTGGGTGGGGCATTATACGAGTTCGTCCCCCATCCTCAAGTGACTCATCACAAAGCTGTCTTTACAAACTCGTCTTCACAAACCAGTCTTTAAAAACCTAATCGCCGAACGCTTGACCATAACTATCCGGGGCCAAATCCTCAAAGCGGGTATATTTGCCGATAAAGGCCATATGCACCGTGCCGATAGGGCCATTACGCTGCTTACCGATGATTAACTCAGCAATACCCTGGTTGTCGGGGTTATCTGGATTATAGACTTCATCGCGATAAACGAAGGCAATAACGTCCGCATCCTGCTCAATCGCTCCAGACTCCCTCAAATCCGACATGACCGGACGCTTGTTGGGACGCTGCTCCAAGGAACGGTTCAACTGCGAAAGTGCCACCACTGGGCAGTTAAACTCTTTCGCCAACCCCTTCAAGGACCGTGAAATCTCGGAAATCTCACCGGTACGGTTTTCACTAAAACCTGGAATCTGCATCAACTGAAGATAATCGATCATAACCAGCGCGATATTGCCATGTTCACGCACCACACGGCGCAACCTTGAGCGCATCTCGTTGGGTGACAAGGCCGCGGTGTCGTCGATAAACAGCTGTTTGTCTTTGAGCAGATTAACCGCGGAGGTTAAGCGCGGCCAATCCTCGTCTTCCAGTTGCCCGGTCCGCACGCGGGTTTGATCGATCCTGCCCAGGGACGACAGCATCCTCAGCATAAGCGACTCTGCGGGCATCTCCATGGAGAACACCATGACCGGCTTGTCGCTGGAAATAACAGCATGCTCAACCAGATTCATAGCGAAGGTCGTTTTACCCATCGAGGGCCGTCCAGCGATGACCACCATATCTGAAGGCTGTAACCCGGTGGTCATTTCATCCAGGTCACGAAAACCAGTGGAAAGTCCGGTCATTTCACCTTTCAGATTAAACAGCTCATCAATACGATCAACCGCTTTGGTCAGTAGATCGCTCATGCCAATAGGGCCACCCGTTTTGGGACGCTCCTCGGCAATCTGGAACACTAATCGCTCGGCTTCATTGAGCAATTCATCAGCCGGGCGACCCTGGGGGGTAAAGGCACTATCGGCAATTTGATTAGCCGCACGGATCAGCTTGCGCAGCGTTGCCCGCTCACGCACGATATCAGCATAGGCGCGAATATTACTGGCAGAAGGCGTGTTACGGGCAAGTTCGGCCAGAAACGCCAAGCCTCCTACGGTATCCAAATGATCGCGCGCTTCCAACGCTTCAGAAAGCGTCACCACATCCAGCGGCTGACCGGCTTCAGCCAGATGAATCATCACGTTGAACACTAAACGGTGCTCATAGCGGTAGAAGTCATCAGCGACCAACCGCTCGGAAACGTTATCCCAGGCCTGGTTGTCTAGCATGAGCCCGCCTAGTACCGATTGCTCCGCCTCTAATGAATGCGGCGGCAGTTTTAGCGCTGCCGTTTCTGTATCAGCAGAAGGCTGGTCCTGCATAGCGAGCTCCTTTAAACACTACTGCGTAGCCGGTGAAGATACTTATCTTAGCCGCATGCGGTGCGACTACCAACATGATCAAGACGTTGTCTTAAAATACCCAGCGGGGGATGGGCTGGATAGTTTTGGCAACGTCCAAAAAAATAGCGAATATCCAGAAAAACAAAAGGCGCGGGAGAAACCCCGCGCCTTTTGAGGCAGCTGTATTAGCTGCAGTTAGTAACGACTTTACGTCGTTACTAACTTAATTACTCTCTCAATTACTCTGCAACTACCACTACGCGTACAACGGCATCCACTTCAGCGTGCAAGTGAAGGGCGATGTCGTATTCGCCGGTTTGGCGAATCGGGCCATTCGGCATACGGACTTCACTTTTGGCAACATCGATGCCAGCAGAAGAAATCGCGTCGGCCAGGTCACGCGGACCAATAGAACCAAACAGCTTGCCTTCATCGCCTGCTTTGGAAACCAAAGACAGCTCGATGTCGTTTAGCTGCTCAGCGCGCGCTTCGGCTTCTGCCTTACGCTCAGCGGCTTGCGCTTCGAGCTCAGCACGCTGCGCCTCAAACGCTTCGATGTTGTCTTTGGTGGCCGGTACGGCTAAGCCGTAAGGCACCAAGTAGTTACGACCATAACCAGGCTTCACGGTGACCTTGTCACCCAGGCCGCCCAGCTTACCAATGTTGTCGAGCAGAATGACTTCCATCTCGTAAACCTCTTGTCAGTTGCTGCGGGCAAGGCGTGCGCGAACGTTCGCGAATGTATCAATCAGCCCCAACAGCAGCACAATGAGAATCGTGGGCCAGGTCGTGATCAGTAGCACATAAAATGCTACCAGCCACAGCCCGTTCATCCCCTTTATTCCAATAAACCCGTGCACTAACGCAACGCCAGCTACCAACAGCGGAATCCAACCAAGCATCGCCAGCGCATGAGCGCCTAGCAGCATACCTATCACCCCAATGACGACCAGCACGGCCAGCTCTTTAGGGGTCAAGCGCAGTGCGTGAAACTCTTCACGAAAGCCACCTGGATTGTACAACCCAGCTTGCCAACTCCGTGCAAGAGCCAAGCACACTATGGCTGCCAACAGCACCACAAGGCCGGTTACTCCACCCACCACCAGTGCGGCAATGGTTTGAGTATCGTAGCCTTGATTGGCAAATTCCGTGAGCATCCGATCCACTTCTTCTGAACCTTCTCGCAACTGCTCAAGCATTAGCTCAGTGCCACCTGGCGGACTGAAGATGCCGAGTTGAACCATGACAGCGGCGACCAACGTCCCCACAATCAAGGTTTCCCCCCAACGCATCCTCTCGCGCAGGATAACGGCCATCAGCGTAACCAGCAGTAAGCTGGCAAGCGGAATCACGTCACCCTGAGCCCACCACCAACCGGCTGGTAGTGCTGCAGCGATGATGACCGGTAGCGCAGGGGCAAAGCCTCTGCGCAGCGTCATCAATGCGGCTATGGCTGCACCTAACCAGAACAGCCAAGGCACTAGCGTTGCTAAGGCCGCCCCGCCTGCAGCGTAAGGCGTGCCCCGCATTAGCCATCGGGCTAGTGCCAGCATCACGTTAAACGCTTACTGGTGGCTATCGGAGTAGGGCAGCAGTGCCAGATAACGCGAACGCTTGATAGCGGTCGCCAACTGACGCTGATAGCGTGCTTTGGTGCCGGTAATACGGCTTGGAACGATCTTGCCGGTTTCGGTGATGTAAGCCTTCAGCGTGTCCAGATCTTTGTAATCGATCTGCTTGATGCCTTCAGCAGTGAAGCGGCAAAACTTACGGCGACGGAAAAAACGTGCCATGGACTAGCTCCTTAAAACGTGCAGTGAATAAAATCAGGCAGTTTCTTCTTCTTCAGCGCGCGGTTTTTCTTCGCGACGCGGACGTTTTTCTTCTGCCGGTTTCATCATCGGGGAAGCTTCGGTAACAGCTTCTTTGCAGCGAACAACCAAGCTGCGGATAATGGCGTCGTTGTAACGGAAGATATTCTCGATCTCGTCGAGGGTCTCGCCGCTACATTCAACGTTCATCAGCACGTAGTGGGCTTTGTGGATCTTGTTGATCGGGTAAGCCAAGTGACGACGGCCCCAATCTTCTAGACGATGCACAGTGCCGCTGTTTTCGGTAACGATGCTGGTGTAGCGCTCGACCATTGCCGGCACCTGCTCGCTTTGATCCGGGTGGACCATAAACACGATTTCGTAATGACGCATGGGATCTCCTTGCGGTTTGACAGCTTCCTTTGTGTGCCATTGCTTAACGCAATAAACGACGACAGGGAAGCAAGGAGTTAACTGAAGTGCTCCGCCACCGCGCTAGGCGGCCACAGGGGCATCAAACAGAACTTTTCATTTCAGCAAAAGCTAATACTTCAACGACAGCTAACACCCGCTTGCAGACAAACGGGCGCGTGTATCTTAGTAGCACGGCGGTTAACTTGCAAGCTGGCGCTGACGGACAGCCTCGAACAGGCAAATTCCAGTGGCCACCGAGACATTAAGGCTAGAGACCTCCCCCGCCATAGGAAGCTTGGCAAGATTATCGCAGGCTTCGCGAGTTAAACGCCGCATGCCCTTGCCTTCCGCTCCCATCACTAGCGCTGTGGGGCCGGTCATATCAATGTCAAAGACACTGGCCTCAGCCTCGCCAGCCGTGCCGGTTATCCAGACGCCGGCATCTTTTAGCTTGGCCAAGGTCCGCGCCAGGTTAGTCACTTGATAAACCGGCACCACCTCGGCGGCGCCACAAGCGACTTTACGCACCGTTGCATTGAGCGGTGCAGCTTTATCTTTTGCCACAATCACGCCGTGGGCACCGGCGGCATCCGCGCTACGCAGGCAAGCACCAAAGTTATGTACATCCGTCACGCCATCCAAAATCAGCAACAGCGGTGGTGTAGAAGAGGGCCAGGCGCGCAGCTTAAGCCAGAGCGACTCTTCACCTTCAGGAGTTAACGGCGGACAAAACGCCACCACTCCCTGATGAGCCGCACCCTGGGTTAGCTGATCAAGCAAATCTCGCGGCTGCTCTTTTACTCGAGCGCCATGCGTCTGGGCCTGGGCGATCAGCTCTTTTAAGCGGCTCCCTGCCCCCTGCTGCACCCAAAGCTCTCGGGGCGCTTCGCCTCTGTCTAACAGGCTTTGCAATGCATGAACGCCATATACCTGATCTAAACCATCAGGGGTCTTGGGGCCCCGCCGTGAAGACGCCGACTTCATACTCAGCCCTTATTCGGTGATGGTTTGCGTGGGCCATTTCGCGTACGGCGTGGGCCGCGACGCGTAGCAGGCTTTTCGCTATTGGATGGTTTGTTACCAGACGCCTTAGCACCACCACCTTTAGCACCTCCAGCGCCCTCTTCCCCGCCGCGGCTCTTACGCGGCTGGCGGCGTGGGCGCGGCTTTTCATCACCCAGTCCAAAGTCAATCTTACGATCGTCCATATCGACACGCGCCACTTGGACGGTAAGACCATCGCCCAAGCGGTAGGTCGTGCCGGTGCGCTCACCTTTAAGACGATGCTTCTCAGCTTCGTAGTGGTAGTAATCCGACGGCAGCGACGTCACGTGAACCAAGCCTTCCACGTAGAACTCATCCAGACGCACAAACAGACCGAACTGAGTGACGGAGGCGATGGTACCTTCGAACGTCTCGCCGAGCTTGTCGGACATAAACTCGCACTTCAGCCAGCTCTCTACATCACGAGTGGCCTCATCGGCACGGCGTTCAGTCATTGAGCAGTGTTCACCCAGTTCAAGCATCTGCTCAAAGGTATACGGGCACCACTTGCTGGGCGGCTCAACCGGCGCACCTTCTACGCGCAACACCGTGTTGGTCTGGCGCGGACCGCGGATCACCGAACGAATAGCACGGTGTACCAGCAGGTCGGGATAGCGGCGAATCGGCGAGGTAAAGTGGGCGTAGGCTTGGTAGGCCAAGCCAAAATGGCCTTCGTTTTGCGGTGAGTAGACCGCCTGATTCATCGAGCGCAGCATGACCGTCTGAATGATATCGAAGTCAGGACGGTCGGCAATCGTTTCACGCAGCGCCTGGTAGTCCTGCGGGGTGGGCATATCACCGCCGCCGACAGCCAAGCCTAACTCATTCAAGAACAGACGCAGCTTATCAAGCCTTTCCGGCGTCGGCCGCTCATGGATACGGTAAAGCGCTGGCAAATCATGCTTATCCAGGAAGCGCGCAGTCGCCACATTGGCCGCCAGCATGCACTCTTCAATTAACTTATGCGCATTGTTACGGCTACGTGGAACGATTTTTTCGATTTTTCGCTCATCATTGAAGATGATCGCCGTTTCAGTAGTATCAAAATCGATCGCACCACGCTCGGCACGCGCTTCGCGCAACAAGTAATAAAGCTCTTCCAGGTTTTTCAGCGGCTTAACTAGCTCGCTGTGCTCTGCCCTTAGCGCCTCCCCCTCTTCGCTCTTCTCGTCGAGAATCGCGGCCACCTTGTTATAGGTCAGGCGAGCATGGGAATTCATGACGGCTTCGTAGAAGCGGTAGCGGCTAATCGCACCGGTTTGCGAAATATTCATCTCGCACACCAGCACCAGGCGATCCACGTGGGGATTCAGCGAACAGAGCCCGTTGGACAGCAGTTCCGGTAGCATGGGAACCACTTGGCCAGGGAAGTAGACCGAGTTGCCCCGGGTGCGACCCTCGTCGTCCAACGGCGTGCCTGGGCGTACATAGTGGGAAACGTCCGCGATGGCGACGAGCAGTTTCCAACTGCCAGACTTGGTTTTCCAGGCACACACAGCATCATCGAAGTCTTTGGCAGACTCGTCATCGATAGTGACCAGCGGCACATCGCGCAGATCAACGCGGTGCTGCTTATCCTCTTCCAGCACTTCCGCTGAGATGCCAGCGATCTGATCAAGCACTTCAGGCGGAAATTCTGCGGGAATATCGTAACTGCGAATCGCAATATCAATTTCCATACCGGGGTCCATACGCTCGCCCAGCACTTCGATCACTTCACCCACCGGCTGCACTCGGGTGGCCGGCTGCTGAACGATTTTGGCCGAGATCACTTGACCATCTTTAGCGCCACCGCAGGCGCTATGAGGAATAATCACCTCCTGAGTAATACGCGGATTTTCCGGTATCAGAATGCCAAACTCAGGAGTGTTGCTACGGTAAACGCCGACGATAGTTTGCGTGTTGCGTGCAATCACATCGGCAATGGTCGCCTCATCACGACCGCGGCGATCGCGGCCGCTAATGCGTGCAAGCACGTGGTCACCGTGAAAAACGCGGCGCATTTGGCGCGGGGGCAATACCAAGTCTGGCTTTTTGCCATCATCGCGGAGTAAAAAACCAAATCCGTCTCGATGACCAAGGACTTTACCTTTGATGAGATCGAGTTTGTCGATCAGCGCATAGGCGCCACGACGGTCACGCAGTACCTGACCATCGCGTTCCATCGCCGCCAAGCGGCGCCTGACGGCTTCTATAAGTTCTTCGTCTTCCAGCCCCAGCATGCGGCTCATATTTTCGTGAGTGATCGGCTTGCCATAGCTTTCTAAGGCTGCAAGCAAATACTCCCTGCTTGGTGCTGGGTTGCCATATTTATGCGCCTCGCGCTCGGCGTGCGGATCATCACTTAACGTCCAATACTTCATGCGATCAACATCCTTGATGGCGTCATTTGCGAGAGGCATAAAAAAGGCGCAAACGCGTTGCGTTGCGAGCTGGATATTTCAACACTTGATAGGCTGAAATGAATAGGGTTTTGTTTAGTCATAGGCGCAGTATAGCGCTGCACGTTCAATCACCCAACCGTCTTAGGCGTTGTTTATACAATTTGCTTTATAAAAAGCGCATAAAGGGTCTTGCATTTAACCATCACCCCGGTATTATACGCGCCACTTGCCCAGATGGCGGAATTGGTAGACGCGCTAGCTTCAGGTGCTAGTGTCCGTATGGACGTGGAGGTTCAAGTCCTCTTCTGGGCACCAAGCTGCTTTTATGCTATTTATTTGTATAAGCAGGACGGTGCTAAGGCAGGTGGTAACAAGTAAGGCAAGGTTTGTGTTCGCCCAGGTGGCGGAATTGGTAGACGCGCTAGCTTCAGGTGCTAGTGTCTGTATGGACGTGGAGGTTCAAGTCCTCTCCTGGGCACCATACGAACACAAACGGTAAGCAGTTAATCCAAGCGTTAGATGATGCGCCCAGGTGGCGGAATTGGTAGACGCGCTAGCTTCAGGTGCTAGTGTCCGTATGGACGTGGAGGTTCAAGTCCTCTCCTGGGCACCATGACTTACATGGGCAAGTCCGCATCATCATAGTATCTTCAGTTTTTCGCTACTCTCACTCCCCCCCCCTTCTATCTCCTATACACTCCTTTATCTCCACCGGATTTAAGTCGCCTCAAACCCTGGCTTCCCGATCGCGCATATTTTAGATTTTAACTCCAAGCGTTTGCTGTCTTTAATGGCTGGCTAATCTATCGGCGGCTCATGCATTCAGCGCATACCCCCATTCCGAGTCTTCGCTTTATGTCAGGATTGGAATGGCGTTAGGTTGTTATGCCATGAAATTCATGCATAGCAATAACGATAAAGGGAAAACGGTATGCCGATGAAATCGCTGCGACCGTTGGTCTTCTGGCCAACATTTCTTGTTCTATTTGCTGCAGTCATTGCCAGCTATATCAATTTAGAGGCCTTTCTAGCCGTTGCGAGTGGACTAAATGAAGCAATCCTGAATAATTTTTCATGGCTGTTCAGTCTAGGTAGCCTTTACCTTCTCGTTATTGCGGTTATCGTTTATTTCTCTCCAATCGGCCATGTTCGCATTGGGGGTTCTTCCGCAAAGCCTCTTTTATCACCTTTACGTTGGTTCTCGATCACCCTTTGCACCACCTTGGCCGTCGGCGTTCTATTTTGGACCACCGCCGAACCGCTTTATCATTTCATGAGCCCTCCCAGCTCAAGTGGGCTGGAAGCTGGTTCAAGCGATGCCATGGTGTTTGCGATGTCGACCGTGTTTTTACACTGGACGTTCACGCCTTACGCTATTTATGCCGTACCTGCACTGATCTTTGCCCTAGCGTTTTACAACCTGCGTCTTCGCTTCTCTATTTCCAGCATGTTAGAGCCGCTTTTCGGCCCAGAAATCAGACGCTTTGCAGGACTTATTGATGCGGTTTCTCTCTACGCCCTGGTAGCCGGCATGGCTTCTTCGCTCGGCACCGGCGCCCTGACGCTTGCGGGTGGCGTAGGCCAATACATGGGTGGCGAAACCAGCCCTCTACGGCTCGGTGTTATCGTTGCCATTATCGTGACCACGTTCGTTCTTTCCGCAGCCAGCGGGCTGCAAAAAGGCATTGCTCGATTTTCATCACTTAATGCTGCCCTGCTGCTTATTTTGGGTGTGTTCGCTTTCATCGCAGGCCCCACCATTTTCAGCCTGGCTCTCGGGGTAGAGTCGTTTGGCGTGTTTATCGATAACTTTTTCACTAAGAGTCTGTTTACCGGCACCGCGGGGGAAGATCAGTGGCCACAATGGTGGTCGATATTTTATTGGGCCGTTTGGTTCTCCTGGGCCCCCGTTGCCGCCCTGTTTCTCGGCAAGATATCCTGCGGCTACACCGTGCGAGAGTTTCTTCGCGTCAACCTACTCTACCCCGCGCTATTCGCCAGCGTCTGGATTCTAATCTTTTCTGGAACTGCGCTTTACTATCAAGCCCACACCGGGGTCGATCTTTACACCATTCTCAATGACCGCGGGGTGGAAAACGTTCTTTATGAGCTGTTCCAGCAGCTACCCCTTTCAGGGCTATGGATACCAGTACTGCTGTTCATTGCGTATATCTCTTATGTGACAGCTGCCGACTCTCAAACCGATGCCATTGGCAATCTCTGCACCCGTGGGCTGACAGCTGATTCAGACCTCAATGCAGGTATTACCATGAAAGTAACCTGGGGGGTGATTGTCGGTATCGTCGCCTGGGTGATGGTGAGTTTTGTGGGCATTGATGGCGTCAAGATGCTGTCAAACCTGGGCGGACTTCCTGCACTTTTCATTGTGCTGATGGCAACCGGTTCGCTTTGGGTCTGGCTAAAAAATCCGGATCAACTTAGTCGTGTTCCAACACTCACCAGCAACAAGCGTGACTCATGATTATCAAGCAGGATTTCCCGCATCGCACCCGCAAAATAGACAACATTTGGATCCCACTGGCTGACGGTACCCGCTTAGCTGCACGTATCTGGTTACCGGTTGACGCTGAAGCACAACCCGTTCCAGCCATCCTGGAATATCTCCCTTACCGAAAAAGAGATGGTACCGCAATTCGTGATCAACTGACCCACCCCTACTTCGCGGGTCACGGCTATGCCTGTGTTCGAGTAGACATGCGTGGAAACGGCGAATCAGATGGCCTGATGGAAGATGAGTACGCCCCTCAAGAGCAGGCAGATGCCCTTGAAGTGATCGAGTGGATTGCCAGCCAGCCTTGGTGTAACGGCCAGCTCGGCATGATGGGAATATCCTGGGGTGGTTTTAACAGCCTGCAAGTAGCCGCCCTGCGCCCCGAACCGCTCAAAGCCATCATCACGCTCTGCTCAACCGATGACCGCTACGCTGATGATATTCATTACAAGGGCGGCAATATGCTGCTGGAGAACCTAGGCTGGGCGGCCACTATGCTAAGTTTTTCTGCGGCGGTGCCAGACCCCGCACTGGTTGGCGACAAATGGCGCGATATGTGGATGTCTCGCCTCGATAATATGCCGCTGCTAGCTGAAACTTGGCTCTCTCACCAGCATCGTGATGAGTATTGGAAGCATGGCTCTATCTGCGAGACGTATGCCGACATTAATGCGGCCGTTTACATGATAAGCGGCTGGGGCGACTCCTATATCAATACGATCCCTAGAATGATGGAGCATCTTCAATGCCCGAAAAAAGCGCTGCTGGGCCCCTGGATGCACAAGTATCCACACTTTGCGCTGCCTGATCCGGCAATTGGCTTTCTACAAGAAGCGCTGCGCTGGTGGGATTACTGGCTCAAAGGTATTGAGACCGGCGTAATGGACGAACCTACCTGCACCTTTTACCTTCAGGATGGCGTTCCGCCCGCTCCGAAATATAAGGAGCGGCCGGGGCAGTGGGTTCGCACTCATGGCTGGCCAGTCCCGGACGACGAGAGTGAATCCACTACCCTAACCATGGGTGACCATGGCCTTTTACTCGGCACCCGCCTCAGCCAGGATCAACTGATTGCATCACCGCTTACTACTGGCGCACTGCAGGGAGAGTACATTCCGCTCTGGTTTGGAGCCGACTTCCCACCCGACCAGCGCCGAGACGATGCGCTGTCACTGACATTTGACTCCGAACCTTATGCACATGGGCTCGATATCCTGGGGCAGCCTTGCATTTCACTAACGCTGGCAAGTAGCGAGGCGTGCGGCCAACTGCACGCACGCCTATGCGACGTATCGCCTAGCGGTGAAAGTGCTTTGATCACCTACGGCACACTTAACCTAAACTTGCGCGACGACACGGGCACAGTTGCCCCTCCCGTACCTGGTGAGCCCATGCAGGTAAGGCTTGCCATGGATCTTATTGGCTACCGGTTGCCCAAAGGCCACCGTTTGAGGGTTGCTCTCTCCAGCGCCAGCTTCCCGTTAGTGTGGTCGCCTAAAAAGCGCGCAGATCTGACCCTCAAGGCAGGTACGCCTAGCCTGGAACTGCCACTATCCAAAGCGCCCTATATTTCCATGCCTTTTGAGCCGCCAGAAAGCGCCCCACCCTGCCCTGTAAAGACACTGCGTACCGGCCATCCCAAGCGCACAATCAGCGAAGATGTGGGCAGCGGCGAGGTCAGCGTCATCATTGAAGATGACATGGGAGATATTCAGTTTCTTGAACACGGCTTGCAGGTTGAACAGTACGCCAAGGAGACTTACACCAGTCATCCTGACGATGCTACCCGAACACGTGCAGATATCGAGTGGGTGTACCGCGCTCGCCGTGAAGGAGAAAAAAACAGCTTTGCCGTCACCGTATTTAGCCGCTATCACCTGCACTGTGATGAACACAGGTTTTACCTGAATGCCGAGCAGCACGCTTATGAAGACGATAAGCTGGTGAGCGATAAATCGTGGCAGCGAGAGATTCCTCGTACGGCCGTCTAGCCTCTGCAACCCGGCCGGGCGGCAGTCGCCGCTCGGCAGTGATATGCTTGAAATCACTGACTCCTATATTAAGGCTTGATCCATGCGTGATGCTTTACCACCGCTATCTTGTCTGCGCGCCTTTGAGGTTGCCGCGCGATACTGTAGCTTCACGCAAGCTGGAAACGAGCTAAATCTCTCGCAAAGCGCGATTAGTCGGCAAATCAAACGTCTTGAGCATGACCTAGGTCGCCTACTTTTCGAGCGTCATCATGAAGGACTGCGACTCACCCCAACCGGAGAGCACTACTTTCGAGTCGTGCAACGCCTTCTTCGCGATTTAGGCGATGAAACTGCACGCCTCAGACGTCGAGGAGACGATAGACAACTGATCCTCGCCTCAAGCCCGACCATTGCGTCAATCTGGCTGGCGCGCCAATTGCCCGACTTTCAGCGAGCGTACCCTAACATCGAAATTCGCATTTTGACGGTAGAAGACCCACATCGCCTTGACCTGGCGGAGTTCGACCTGGGTATTTATTACCATGTGCCCAATGAAGTTGATCCACCGGGCCTTGTAGCTGATGCCATTTTTGAACATGAAAGGGTAGCAGCCGTTTGTAGCCCCATTTACCTGGAACGCCATGGAAATGGCATTGAGCCTGCGCATCTGCTGGTGAATCACACACTTATGGTGGTGGAAGATCATTACCACGACTGGCTAAGCTGGGAAATATGGTTCCGTGAACTAGGCCTGAAATGGCAGCCTCCCCTGCATACGTTGCGCGCCAACAGCTTCCAACTCCTGATGAATGCTACTTTGGCCGGTCAGGGAGTGACCCTAGGCTGGATGCGGCTTTTAGATGCCGAGCTTCGACAAGGAAACCTTGTTCAAGCACTACCACTCACCATCCCCAGCCGAGGAAAACTATCGCTTTTTACGCCACAGCATCGACACCTGACAGAGCCCATGCGTGCCTTCCGCCATTGGGTGCTGGATACAAACTAAATCCCAGGCATGCCAGCTACTAAGTACTTAAACGGCTATTGATACCGTCCCGGACGTCGTGCCACTTCTTCAAGTGCCCACCCCTGTATACGTAACTCTCCTTCCAATACAGACTCTACTTCCGTTGTTAACTCTGGGAAGAAGTTAAGTCCTGTGCGCGCCTCAATCTCATCGATGGTCACCAAATAGTCATCCAGCGCCTCATTGCCCTGAACGTCTTGTGGCATGATAAACGCCAACGCCAATGGTGCCTCGTTGTGCGGCGCCACGATGATCTTGTAAAAAGCCGAAGGCACTTCGACCAGCCCCACCCGGTTGAACACGTTATCCATAAAGTGTTCTGGGAAAATGGGGCCGGTAATCACCTGCAACCGGTCAAAGCGTGGCGCAAAATGATCCATTACCGCTTCTTCCAATCGCTGCCAGAGCTGCCGGTTCAGGTTGGGTCGCTGCGGGGTCATATTGCTCATTAGGAAGGTATCGACCTGAGCGCTGCGCCCATGCACCGCCGCAATGGCGTAGTTTGGTGCTAAATGGCCTCGGTCGTAGCCACTACCTGCGTAGCTGTCGGTGCCTACCGGCCATAGCGTGCGCCAATCGGCTTGAAAATTTGGCCGTGAGCCAATTCTCGAATCGTCTACTGCTTCAACTTGATAGCTTACCCATAGCGGATTGACCCGCACATCGGACCAGCCTACCAAGTAGCCATCATTGCGCAGCACTCGGTGCATCGTAGTGGGGCGAAACGCCTCCCAGGTGGGCACCCCCATCCAGGTGTAGGCATCTTTATGCTGGCGCTCCTGAAATTCCCACAGCCCTGTGCCGACCACAACAAACAGCACGGCGATGCCCAGGCGTCGACCCTGCCGACGCCAGCTCGAAAGCGATATTCCCAACACTCTTACTCCCTGGCTAGCGCTGACGAGCGCCTATCGTTTTATGCCACTCTTATAATGAAAATAACTACAGCAAAGGCGCTAAAAGCTCTTCAGCTTACCAGCCTAATGAAAACATCGTTTCGAGATCGTGGCGGGAGTGAACCTGCATGGCATTCAGGGTTTCTGTATCGCTGATACCTTCTACGGCGTTCAGGCGCTCAGTCACCAATTCAGCCAAGCTTTCAAAATCACGGGTGCGAGCAATTGCTACTAAGTCGTAGCGGCCGCAGGTGGAGTACACCTCGCTAATGCCCTCTACATCGGCCAGTCGCTCGGCCACGGCCTTAACCTGGCCTTTATCGGTATTGATTAAAATGACTGCGTTTTGCATGGCGCGCCCCTTAAGAGAAAATGATCATAAAAGTAGTGTCAAAGCTGGGCAGAGTATAGCAGCGACGAGGAAGCGAGCGCAGCACCCGGCGACAGCGTGACTAATTGTCGCTATTCCAGCAGCACTATTCGCACACCCCTTATACATCCGCTAGCATGTAGTTGAAGAATAGGGTTGAAAACGGCTGACCTAAATTGTAGTTGGTTGAAAAATGTAGTAGGTCAAAAATACAACTGATTGAAAGATGTAGGACAGAGCTCCGGCTTATAAGACTACGCGGAGCGCAAAGAGGTGGTTAACCACCCAACAACGTGACCAAACGTCAGACCGTGACGATAAGGAGAAATCATGGCTAATAAGAGCCGTCGTGACTTTATGCGCAACAGCATGTTGGGCCTTGCAGCCCTTCCACTGGGAGTTGGCATTCTTTCTAAAACTGCTTTCGCCCAAGAGCTGCCGCGTCTTGATCCTTCCGCAAGCAACGCCCAAGCGCTTAACTATGTAGAAGACGCCAGTGAAGCCAGCGATCATCCTGCTTATGAAGAGGGCGAACGCTGCGATAACTGCATGTTCTTTAACGCAGACACTGAGGGTTGCCAGCTATTTCCGGAGAATAGCGTAGCACCCGCTGGCTGGTGCCAATCCTGGACTGCCCAAGCTTAAGTATTTAAAACTTGATCCGTATAAGCACCTCTACCCCGCCATATGAGCGGGGTAGTTTTGTTTAAGACACACTAGCAGCTAAGAAGCCGGGGTTTCATCCTCTACCGGCCAATGAAAACGCCGCGTTACCCGTCCCTCTTCCAAAGAGACAAGATGAACAGGGAAGCCCCATAGCTGCTGTAGATGACGAATCACCGGATAAACACTGCGGCCTAATGGACGACGACTATCCTGCACATGATGAAGTGTTAGCGAGCGATCCCCACGAATGGCCGCTTCAACCACTTGAATATTGGGTTCGCGGACAGAGAGCGCGTACTGAGTGGCAAGCGCTTCCCGAACCTGGCGGTAGCCCTGTTCGTTATGAATCGCTGCGACTTCAAGGGTCTCCACCTGATCGTCATCCACCACCAAAAACAGCTTATGGTCACGCATCACTTTCGGCGATAAAAACTGCTGAATAAACGACTCATCCTTGAAGTTGCGCATCGCAAACTCTAGTGTTTCCCGCCATGGAGTGCCAGCAATATCAGGGAACCACTCGCGATCTTCATCGGTGGGCGCGTCGCAGATCCGCTTAATATCCATAAAGATTGCAAAGCCGAGGGCATAGGGGTTAATCCCACTGAAGTGAGGATTATCAAACGCCGGCTGGTTAATGACCGCCGCATGAGACTGCAGAAACTCCAGCATTAATCCCTCATCGACATTGCCATCGTCGTAGAGCCGGTTCATCAGCGTGTAGTGCCAAAAGCACGCCCAGCCCTCATTCATTACCTGGGTCTGCCGCTGAGGATAAAAATACTGCGCCAACTTGCGCACAATCCGCACGATCTCACGCTGCCAGGGCGCCAGCAGCGGCGCATTTTTTTCAATGAAGTAGAGCAGGTTCTCTTGAGGTTCCGAAGGATAGTGGCCGCCGCTGTGCAAGCCCAATGGGTCTTCGTCAGCATGCGGGCTCCCCGTTGCCAGCGGTGAATCGCTGATAGGTGCCTCAGGAATGGTACGCCAGAGCATATTCACCTGGGTTTGCAGGTAGCTTTCACGCTCCTCCTGGCGCTTCGCTTCCTCTTCGGCGGAGATCGGCGAGGGCCGCTTGTAACGGTCGACCCCATAGTTTTGCAGCGCATGGCAAGCATCCAGTAATTGCTCAACCGCCTGCACGCCGTGGCGCTCTTCACACTTGGCGATATATTTGCGCGCAAACACCAGGTAATCAACAATTGAAGAGGCATCGGTCCAGGTGCGGAACAGGTAATTACCCTTAAAAAAGGAGTTGTGGCCGTAGCAGGCGTGAGCCATCACCAGCACCTGCATCATCAGCGTATTCTCCTCCATTAAATAAGCGATGCAGGGGTCGGAATTGATCACCAGTTCATAGGCCAACCCCATCTGGCCGCGCTTGTACGCCTGCTCCACGGCCAGAAACTGCTTGCCGAACGACCAGTGGTGATAGCCCACCGGCATGCCTACACTCGCATAGGCATCCATCATCTGCTCGGTAGTGATGACTTCTATCTGATTAGGATAGGTATCCAGCCGATACTCATCAGCGAGCCTGGCCAACTCCGCATCAAAACGCTCCAGTACACTGAAGTTCCAATCGGAGCCGGTGGCAATCGGCTTACGCTTGCGGGTCGCACTCATAGCCCACTCCTCTACACGCGGTCACTAGCCTCTACACAAGGTCACTAGGACTGGCTTAAGCGGCGTTTAAACAGTTCACGAAAGACCGGATAAATATCGCCCGCCTCCACAATTTGGCGCATGGCAAAGCGTTCGGGGAACTCTTTCACCACACTTTCGTACTCATGCCACAGTGACTGATGGTCATGGGGCGTGATCTCCACGTAGGCGTAGTACTGCAGCTGCGGCATTAACTGTTTAACCAGTAAGTCGCGGCAAATATTCGAGTCATCGTCCCAGTTATCACCATCGGACGCTTGGGCCACATACAGATTCCATTGGCCAACGGGATAGCGCTTTTCGATGATTTTATTTACCAGGTTCAGCGCGCTGGAAACAATCGTACCGCCGGTTTCCCGCGAGTAGAAAAACTCCTCTTCACTGACTTCCCGGGCAGCCGTATGGTGGCGCACAAAAACCAACTCGACTTTCTCGTAGTGCTTCTCCAAGAACAGATAGAGCAGCAGGAAAAACCGCTTGGCGATGTCCTTATGGTTTTGGGTCATCGAGCCGGAGACATCCATAACGCAAAACATCACCGCTTGATTGGAAGGCTGGGGCTGTGCACTTAGCTGGTGGTAGCGCAGGTCGTAGGTGTCAATAAACGGTACGCCCGCGATGCGCTTCTCCAGGCGCTCAATTTCGGCTTTCAGCTCGGCAATGCGGGTGGGATTACGCAGCACCGTATCCTTGCGTTCTTCGGCTTCCAGAGCCTCAACCGCCTCTTTTAACGCTCGTTTAATCGGCGCGCGCATCGCGATGCGCCGAGCATAGGCTTCACGCATAGAGCGGGTAATGCTAATCCGCGACGGCACACCGTCCCGAGAGAGCCCCGCCCGCACCATTTTGACCTCTTCAAGCGATTTCAACGGTTTGCGCTGTAAATGGGGCAGTTCTAAGCCATCAAACACAAATTCCAAAAACTCCTCGCGGCTCAGCGTAAAAGCGAACTCATCGACGCCTTCACCCTGATTAGAGGGGCCGCCCTCGCCTGCGCCACCACCGCCCCCCTGCCCACTGGGGCGGCGGATTTTATCACCGGCGACAAACTCTTTATTACCGGGCGAAACGATATTACGCGCCCCACCCGGGCCATGCTGGAAGACCGGTTCGGAGATATCCTTTGCCGGAATCGACACTTTCTCACCGCGCTCCATATCAGTAATCGAGCGGCGGTTAACGGCCTCTTCAACCGAGCGCTTGATATGCTTACGGTAGCGCTCCAAAAAGCGCTGCCGGTTCACCGCGCTTTTATGTTTCGCGTTCGGCCTTCGATCAATAAAGTAGGTCATACGACCTCCTTAAACGCTCATCTTAAGCACGCCATCCATTACTGGGACTTGCGCACGCGCAGATACCACTCGGATAGCAACCGCACCTGTTTTTCGGTGTAGCCGCGATCGACCATCCTCGCCACAAAGTCTTCGTGCTTTTTCTGATCCGAGCGAGAAGCCTTGGCATTGAACGAAATCACCGGCAACAGCTCTTCGGTATTGGCGAACATTTTGTGCTCAATAACGCCTTTAAGCTTTTCATAGGACTGCCAGCTCGGGTTCATGCCGTTGTTTTGTGCCCGCGCCCGCAGAACAAAATTGACCACCTCGTGGCGGAAGTCTTTAGGATTCGAGATACCCGCGGGTTTTTCGATTTTCTCCAGCTCTTCGTTGAGCGCCTGGCGGTCTAGTAACTCGCCGGTCTCGTGATCACGATACTCTTGATCCTGAATCCAGAAATCTGCGTAGGTCACATAGCGGTCAAAGATATTCTGGCCATACTCGCTGTAGGATTCGAGGTAAGCGGTCTGAATCTCCTTACCAATAAAGTCCACGTAACGAGGTGCCATATACTCTTTGATAAAGCCCAAGTAGCGCTCAAACACTTCCGATGGAAGCTGTTCGCGCTCCAACGCCTGCTCAAGCACATAAAGTAAATGGACTGGGTTAGCGGCCACCTCGGTGCTGTCGAAGTTAAATACCTTAGAGAGAATCTTGAACGCAAAGCGGGTGGAGAGGCCCTGCATACCCTCGTCAACACCTGCGGCGTCGCGGTACTCCTGAATCGACTTGGCGCGAGGGTCAGTGTCTTTCAGATTTTCACCGTCGTAAACGCGCATTTTCGAGTAAATATTGGAGTTTTCCGGCGCTTTTAGCCGTGACAGTACCGAGAACTGGGACAACATGCGCAGCGTGTCCGGTGCGCAGGGCGCGGCGTTAAGCGAAGAGTCTTCGAGCAGTTTTTGATAGATCTTGATCTCTTCGGTAACCCGCAAACAATAAGGCACCTTGACGATATAAACCCGGTCAAGGAATGCTTCGTTATTGCGGTTATTGCGAAACGCCTGCCACTCCGACTCGTTGGAGTGGGCCAGAATCACGCCATCAAAAGGTATCGCCCCCATGCCTTCGGTAGGGTTGTAGTTGCCCTCTTGCGTCGCGGTAAGCAGTGGATGCAGCACCTTGATCGGCGCCTTGAACATCTCCACAAACTCCATCAGCCCCTGGTTAGCACGGCATAAACCGCCAGAGAAGCTGTAGGCGTCCGGATCATCCTGGGAGTAAAGCTCCAATTGGCGAATATCGACTTTACCCACCAGCGACGAGATATCCTGGTTGTTCTCATCCCCCGGCTCGGTTTTGGAAATAGCGATCTGGTTAAGCCGTGATGGGTACAAACGCACTACCCGGAACTGAGAGATATCCCCGCCGTACTCTTTCAGCCGTTTTGCCGCCCAGGGCGACATTACGCTGCGCAAATAGCGCTGTGGAATACCGTACTCTTTCTCGATCAGTTCGCCGTCCTCTTCGGGTGAGAACAAGCCAAGCGGCGACTCGTAGACCGGCGACCCCTTAATGGCATAGAACGGAATCCGCTCCATTAGCAGCTTAAGACGCTCTGCCAGCGACGACTTACCCCCGCCCACAGGGCCAAGCAGATAGAGAATCTGTTTGCGCTCTTCAAGCCCTTGAGCCGCATGGCGGAAGTAGGAGACGATTTGCTCAATGGCCTCCTCCATACCGTGAAACTCGGCAAAGGCTGGATAGCGACGAATCACTTTATTGGAAAAAATACGTGATAGACGCGGGTCTTTCGCCGTGTCGATCACTTCAGGCTCGCCTATGGCTTCCAGCATGCGCTCGGCGGCGCTGGCATAAACCTTCGGATCACGGCGACAAAGCGCCAAGTACTCCTCCAGGCTCATGTCCTCTTGCTGAACGCGGGAAAAACGGTCTTGAACGTGATCAAAGATGCTCATGGAACTCTCCTGTGGCCCATCCCCAGGCAGTCACCGTCAAGCCAAGTGTTTCGCAACGGCGTGCCAAACGAGGTGTCGCTTTTTTAGCGTAGTCAGCATTAGCAAAAAGTGATGACTAAACCTTCAACGCAGCAGCGATATAGATAAGAGAATTATTCAGACGAATAGTTGCGTTAATCCAAGCATCTCAAATAAACGCAAAGCGCTAAAGCAGTGACGCCGCTGCATTAGGCAGCGGCATCACTAGGTCGAAGGCGCCAAACAGCGGCAAAAAAGAGAAAAACTGACGACTTTAACGCTCAAGTACCTCGCGAATATCGGCCAATAGACCGTCTAGCAATTCAACGGTGGTGTTCCACGCACATACAAAACGCGCGCCACCTGCGCCAATAAAGGTATAGAAGGTCCAGCCTTTAGCTTTCAACGCTTCAATAGCGTGGGGCGGCAATTCAACGAACACGCTATTGGCTTGGGTAGGGAACATGAGCGATACGCCGGGTAGCGCTTGCAGCCCTTCAGATAGGTAGCGCGCCATCTCGTTGGCATGCTGTGCGTTGGTTAACCAGGCACCGCTTTCTAGTAGCCCTAACCACGGCGCAGATACAAAGCGCATCTTGGAAGCCAACTGCCCTGCCTGCTTGCAGCGGTAGGAAAAATCTTCGGCTAATTCACGGTTAAAGAACAAAATCGCTTCGCCAAATGCTAGACCGTTTTTGGTACCCGAAAAACACAGCGCATCCACTCCCACCTGCCAGGTAAGTTCTGCCGGTGATGCATTTAGGCTGGCGCAAGCGTTGGCAAAGCGGGCGCCGTCCATGTGCAGGCGCAAGTCATGTTTATCGGCAATGGCGCGAATCGCCATGAGCTCTTCCCGGGAGTAGAGCGTGCCTACTTCGGTGGCTTGCGTGAGCGATACGACTTTAGGTTTTGGGTAGTGAATATCGCTGCGCTTGGTGACCAATGCTTCAATGCCTTCCGGCGTTAGCTTGCCATTGGCTCCCGGAGAGGTCAGCAGCTTCGCTCCGTTAGAGAAGAACTCTGGACCGCCGCACTCGTCGGTTTCGATATGCGCCAGCTCGTGGCAAATAACGCTGTGGTAGCTGCGTCCCATTGCAGAGAGTGCCAGTGAGTTGGCGGCGGTGCCGTTGAAAACAAAGAAGACATCGCAGTCGTAATCAAACATTTCGCGAAAGCGATCCGCGGCACGGGCTGTCCAGAGATCATTACCGTAGGCCAAGTCATCGCAACGATTGGCTTCTAGTAGATATTCCATCGCCTCCGGGCAGATACCGGAGGTGTTATCACTGGCTAAAAAACGCGGGCTACACTCCGAGGTCATGACGACAGTCCTTTTATCTGGCGATCGAACGGCGCGAGCTGGGTGCCACTCGCGCCTTTAATATCTAGCTATTTTTAATAGCTAGATTAGTCATTTAGTCTATCGCCATTTATGGGCTAACGTCACCCGCGCTTTTAAGCACTTACTTATCAACCTGTCTTTGTGCTCTTTTTTACAAACTCGCCGCCAGACGAGTGCCCTGCTCAATTGCGCGCTTAGCATCCAATTCGCTGGCTTCATCCGCACCGCCAATAATATGTACCGCCGCCCGCGCGCGCTCCAGCGGCGCCAGCAGATCGCGAACTGACTCCTGCCCGGCGCACACCACCACGCTATCCACGGCAAGTACTTGATCGACGCCATCGCGGCGAATATGCAGCCCCTCGTCGTCGATTTTGAGGTATTCGCAGCCGGTGAGAGTTGCCACTCCCCGCTGCTTAAGCGATGCGCGGTGAACCCAACCGGTGGTTTTCCCCAGATACTTGCCAGGCTTGGAAGTTTTACGCTGGAGCATGACAATTTCGCGGGGAACCACGGGCGCCGTAGGCGCTTTTAAACCGCCCCGCTCGCCGACTGCCAAATCAACACCCCACTCGTCGCACCACTCGGCAATGTCCAACGCTGGATGGCCTTGATGTGCCAGCAGTTCGGACACATCAAAACCAATACCTCCCGCGCCAATCACCGCCACTCTACGCCCAACACGCTCGGGGGATTCAATCGCTTCGGCGTAGCTCAGCACTTTATCGTGATCGTGACCCGGCAGACTTAGCTCGCGGGGCTGAACCCCAGATGCCATCACAACTTCATCAAAATCGGCGAGCGTTTCCGCAGTTGCCATGGTAGTCAAACGTACCTCTACCGCATATTTCTCCAGCATCACCCGGTAGTAGCGCAGGGTTTCGTTAAACTCCTCTTTACCGGGAATCTTACGCGCGTAGTTAAACTGCCCGCCCAGCTCGCTACGCTGCTCAAATAAGACCACGCTATGTCCGCGGCTAGCAGCTGTCACAGCCGTTGCCAACCCGGCCGGCCCGCCACCCACCACGGCAACGCGTTTAGGGGTTTGCGCGGGCTCTATCACAAGCTCGGTTTCATGACAGGCACGGGGGTTGACCAAACAGGAGGTCAGCTTTCCGGCAAAGGTGTGATCCAGGCAGGCCTGGTTACAGGCGATACAGGTATTGATTTCTTCCGCCAAGCCCTCTTCGGCTTTGCGTATCCAAGCGGGATCCGCCAGAAAAGGCCGCGCCATGGAGACCATATCCGCGTGGCCTGCCGCCAGCACACGCTCGGCTACATCAGGCATATTGATACGGTTGGTGGTAATCAGCGGAATCGACAGCGCTGACTTGATTCGCCGAGTCACCTCGGTAAAGGCAGCACGGGGCACGCTAGTCACAATGGTGGGCACCCTCGCTTCGTGCCAACCGATACCGGTGTTGATCACGTTTGCCCCGGCGGCTTCGATCGCCTGGCCCAGCGTGACGACCTCTTCCCAGGTGCTGCCCTCTTCGACCAAATCAATCATCGAAAGGCGGAAGATAATCACAAAACGTTCACCCACCGATTCGCGAACACGGCGCACAATCTCGACCGCTAAACGCATACGGTTTTCAAACGCCCCACCCCACTCATCGTCACGCTGGTTGGTACGCTGGCAGATAAACTGATTGATCAGATAACCTTCTGACCCCATGATCTCAACGCCATCGTAACCTGCCTGTTGCGCCAGGCCTGCACAGCGAACGTAGTCAGCAATTTGTTGCTCAACTTCATCGCTTGAGAGAGCTCTAGGCATAAAGGGATTGATCGGCGCCTGAATAGCCGAAGGCGCTACCAAATCCGGCGAGTAGGCGTAGCGCCCGGCATGAAGAACCTGCATGCACAGATGGCCGCCCTCAGCATGCACCGCGTCTACCACCTGGCGGTGTTCTGGCAACTGCGCCTCATCAACGAGCGCGTGGGCGCCCTGGAATACGGCGCCTTCCGCATTAGGGGCAATACCGCCGGTGACGATCAGGCTAACCCCCTCCCGCGCACGCTCGGCATAAAATGCCGCTAAGCGTTCAAAGCCATTGGGCGCCTCTTCCAAATTGGTATGCATGGAGCCCATCAAAACGCGGTTGGGCAGCGTTAAATGGCCAATGGTCAGCGGGCGAAAAAGATGCGGATAGGCGGGCGCACGGGTCATCACGGTACTCCTTGGTATTATTAGTAACACTGTCAAAACGCATTCAAACAAGCGTATGACATACTTGTCGCAACGTACAGACCTTTACCTCTCTGAATATTGCTAGGTTTGCCGTTCTCCCCCTTGCCCAGCGTGCGAATCCGCGTCACATTACCCGGCTAACGATAAGGAACCGTTGCTATGCCCTTGATGTATTTTTTGCCACCGCTCGCCACCGTGCTTATCTGGTCGGGCAATATGACCATTAATCAGCTTAGCGTAGGCGCCATCGCACCAAGCAGTATCGCTTTTTTACGCTGGCTGCTTGCCCTTGCGGTGATGACCCCGTTTGTGCTCCCCGCAGCGTTACGCCACCGCGACGAAATTCGCCGCCAGTGGCCTAAGCTAGCACTGCTTGGACTACTCGGCATGGGCCTATGGCAAGGGCTTGCCTATGTGGCGGCAGAAACGACGACCGCTACCAACATGGGTATTCTTGCCGCCATGGTGCCGTTGTTAACGGTGCTGCTGAGTGCGCTGATTTTAAGCGAGCCGCCGTCCCTGGGCGGCATTGTGGGCGGCGTGCTGGCCTTCGTGGGGGTTACCGTTCTACTAGGGCGCGGTAATCCGCTCTCGCTGCTACAGCTACAGGTTGCCCTCGGTGATGCGCTGATGGTGGTAGCAGCCACTTGCTACGCGCTATATGGGGTGATGCTCAAGCGCTGGCCGATGAATTTACCGCCCGGAGTCATGCTTTACGCCCAAGTCTGTTTTGCTGTGTTGTTCTTGTTACCGCCTTATTTGATGGGGCCAATGACACCTATCGATGGCCAGAATATCGGCCTGATTCTCTACGCAGGCATTCCTGCTTCGATCATCACCACCTTTTTATGGATGCGCGCGGTGCGCCAAATTGGTGCCAATCAATCGAGTATTTTCATCAACCTAATGCCACTTTTTAGCGCACTGATTGCGATGGCCTTCTTGGGTGAACAAGTGGCGGGGTTCCACTTTACCGGTGGGCTGCTGATTCTGGCTGGAGTCATCATGGCGCAAACGCTGACACGCCCGTTAACACGCGGTTTAACCTCGGATAAGCCGAGCAGCGCCCGATAATGCTAGAATGGTCGTCGATTTCTAACGCTGGGAAGCCCTGATATGTCCCTGGAAGAACTGCATCTTAATCTGCGCAACCTAATGAGCGATGACTACGATCAGCTCAAGGCATTGATGGACGCCGTCTATCACGATATCGGCGGAGCATGGCCGAAGCGCACCATCGACAAATTAATTCAGGAATTCCCCGACGGCCAAATCGCCATTGAAGACGATGGCCTTCTGGTGGGCGTAGCACTGACCGTTCAGGTGGATTACGACGAATTTTCCAACCCGCATAAGTACGATGACCTGATCGGCCATCGCGAGATCATCCTCAACGACGAGGATGGCGACGCCATGTACGGGCTGGATGTACTGATTCACCCGGATTACCGCGGTTATCGCTTGGGCCGCCGCCTTTACGAAGCACGTAAAGAGCTGTGCCGCTCCATGAACCTGCGGGCGATTTTAGCCGGTGGGCGTATTCCTGAGTATCACCAGCACGCCGATGAACTTACGCCTGCCCAATACATTGATAAAGTCTCGCGCAAAGAGATCTACGACCCGATTCTCTCTTTCCAGCAGGCCAACGATTTTCAGGTAAAGCGCCTACTGCGCAAATACCTGCCTGAAGATGAGCAATCGCGTGGTTACGCCACCCTGTTGGAGTGGAACAACATTCTGTTTGAGCCCGCTGCCAGTGTGCTCGACAACAAACCGACCCAAGTACGGGTGGGCGCGGTGCAGTGGCAGATGCGTGAGTTTTCATCGGTTGAAGCCGCGCTTCAGCAGATCGAGTACTTCGTGGACGCGCTCTCCGACTACCAGAGTGACTTTGCCGTTTTCCCAGAGCTGTTCAACGCGCCGTTGATGGGCCTCCAAGACCGCGCCGCCCAGCAGGATCAAATGGGCGCGATTCGCTTTTTGGCCGGTTTTACCGAACGCTTCAAGACTGAACTGTCGCGTATGGCGGTCTCCTACAACATCAATATTGTCGGTGGCTCGATGATTGAAGTAGGTGACGATGACCGACTCTACAACATCGCCTACCTGTTCCATCGCGACGGCACCGTTGAGCGCCAGGCCAAGCTGCATATTACGCCTCAAGAGCGCCGCGACTGGGTGATCGAGGGCGGCGATGAGCTACAGGTGTTCGATACCGACGCTGGCCGCGTGGGCATCCTGATCTGCTACGACGTGGAGTTTCCGGAACTTGGCAGACTGCTGGCCGACCAGGATATGGACATTCTGTTTGTGCCCTTCTGGACCGACACCAAAAACGGTTACCTGCGCGTGCGCCACTGCAGTCAGGCGCGGGCGATCGAAAATGAGTGCTACGTGGTGCTCTGCGGCAGCGTTGGCAACCTGCCTTCGATTGAAAACCTGGATATTCAGTACGCCCAATCAGCGGTGTTCTCGCCGTCTGACTTCGCGTTCCCCCACGATGCAGTGCTGGCGGAAACCACGCCCAACACCGAGATGATCTTCTTCTCGGACCTGGATCTCACTCGCCTCACGGTAGTACGTGCCGAAGGTTCGGTGACCAACCTTAAAGACCGCCGCAAGGATCTGTTTGATCTACGCTGGCGCGACTGGTCGTGGAAATCGGGTGCTAATTTGGAAGAGTGAGGAGTTAAATGTGAGGTGTGAGGTGTGAGGTGTAAAACAAACCACCATCGCCCATTATAAATACGCAATCATGAATACGATAACGCCGCCCAATTGAGCGGCGTTATTGTGTCTAAAAGCGTTTTATATAGCTTAATCAGGCCAGACGAGGTGTGCTGGCACGCGGCCTTTGGCATCAAACAGCACCCCTTCATCACGCAACTTGCGATGCTGGCGTTCGGCGCCGCCGTGATCGGCAAGCTTCAAAGACGATGCAATCACGCGATGCCAGGGCAGCTGGTGGCCATCCGGCAGGTGGCGCATCGCCGAACCTACCATGCGTGGGGTGGCACCTTCAGTCATGGCGGCAATACGGCCATAGGTCGTCACACGCCCCGGCGGAATTTGATCGACAATGGTGTAGATCTGTTCAAGTAATTCCGGCCGAGCCATGTGATTATCCTTTTATTCCTTGAGAGCGCTTCAGACCGTGTTTAAAGCCCCTCAACCAATTGATCGATCGCTTGGAAAGCTTCTTTTATTGCAGCTTCGCGCTGCTGCTCACCCAAATTCAGGCCTTCAGCATAGACCACGTCTACCTCTTTAATTCCCATCAGCCCTAGCATGGCTTTCAGGTGGGGTGTTTGGCTGTCAAATTCAGTTCCCGCGTACTGACCACCCCGCGCTGCCAGAATAATCGCTCGCTTACCTTCTACCAACCCTTGCGGGCCGTTTTCAGTATAGCGGAACGTTTCACCGGCACGCAGAACACGGTCAAACCACGCCTTCAGCTGTGAAGGAATACCCAGGTTATACATCGGTACCGCAATGACCAGCACATCATTGGCGCGTAGCTCAGCCAGCAGTTCGTCCGAGCGCGCGGCTAATACCTGCTGCTCAGAGGTACGCTCTGCGGCCGCCACTTGCCAAGCCCCTAGTTCACTAATATCCAGGTGAGGGAGCGAGGTTTTCACCACGTCACGCTGAGTAACGTTTACATCGTTGCGGGCGCTCGCCTGCTCGATAAAGCGATTAGCCAACGCAATGGATTGGCCGTTCTCAGCCAGAATAGAAGAGGTAATTACCAGGGCACGGGTCGTCATTGAAAGCTCCAAAAAAGTATAGGGAAGGATTGGAAGCTATTGTACGGCGCTTTCCTATAAGCAAAAGCGCAACGTTTTCCGACTTGTATTCGATTAAATCGAATCATGTGACGGCCAAGAAAAAAGCCCCGCGACGCAAAATGCGAGGCAGGGCGCAGCCAGTGTATTAAATGACTAGCTCGTTTACTTAAGCTCGGTTACTTCTTGGGCCAGGCCTTGGGATCGACTTTATTAACCAGCTTGGGGAAAAGGCTGGGATCAAACACAGGCTCTTTGCCCGCTTTCAACTGCGCTTCGTAGTCGCGGAAGAGTGCGAAAGCTACTGGCGAGAGAAGCAGAATAGCGACAAGGTTAATAATCGCCATCATCCCCATGGAAAGGTCAGCGAAGTTCCAAATAGCCCCCAGGCTTGCCACCGAGCCAATCATAATCATCGCCAGCACCGCTAAGCGGTAAATAAACACGGCAACCGGGGCGCGGCGCCCGGCCAGGTACTCAATGTTGGACTCGCCGTAGGAGTAGTTGGCAATCACCGAGGTAAACGCAAACAGCAGAATCGCCACCGCGATAAACATACCGCCCCAATCGCCCACATGGCTGGAAAGCGCCATTTGGGTCAACTGAATGCCGTTGTTCTCATCGCCCGCCATCAGCTCCGGCCCCGCCATAATGATGATTGCCGCCGTGGCCGTGCAGATCACCAACGTATCAAGAAACACCCCGAGCATCTGAATAAAGCCCTGGGCAGCAGGATGATCTGGCCGCGTAGAGGCCGTAGCCGCGGCATTGGGCGCCGAGCCCATACCCGCTTCATTTGAAAACAGCCCGCGCTGAATGCCGTTCATAATCGCCTGGGATACCGCGTAGCCTACTGCACCACCGGCCGCCTGCTCAAAGCCAAAAGCACTGCGCACAATGGTCATGATGGCAGCGGGCAAGTCGCTGATATTCAACCCCACTACCACCAGCGCCAGAATTAAGTAGAGCAGCGCCATAAGCGGAACCACCAGTTCAGCCACCTTGGCAATCGATTTCAAACCGCCAAAAATGATCGGCGCCACAACAGCCATCAAAACTAACCCCATGGCCCAGGTGGGAATGGCGAACGCCTGTTCCATGGCCTGGGCGATAGAGTTGGCCTGAACGCTGTTGAACGCCAACCCAAAAGCAATAATCAAACAGATAGAGAACAGTACAGCCAGCCAGCGCAAGCCCAAACCACGCTCAATATAACGCGCAGGGCCGCCGCGGAAGGTGTTGTCGCCGTGGTCTGTTTTGTATGCCTGGGCCAGGGTGGACTCCACAAAGCTGGTCGCCATCCCAACCATTGCGGTCATCCACATCCAGAAAATGGCCCCAGGGCCACCAAAATAAATAGCCACCGCGACACCCGCCAGGTTACCGGTACCGACTCGGGCCGCCAGACTGGTGGAGAGCGCTTGAAACGAAGATATACCGCCGCTTGATTGCCGAGAGCTACGCAGCAGCTTAAACATATGGCCGAAATAGCGCAGCTGAATACCGCGTGTCATCACAGTAAAATAGAGACCCGCGCCAATCAACAGATAAATCAGCACGCTGCCCCAGAGCAAGCCGTTGCCGCGATCCACTAGCGATGTCAGCAACGGAGGAAGAGTAAAGTCCATGAAAATCACGCCTTTTTAAACAATGAAAGCGCATCATTTTTCACGGCTGCACCAAAATGGCAAGAAAATTGGTAAAAAGACTTTAAAACAGCAATAACCACTTATCACATGGAATCGCAAAGCCACCGCCACACCAGCTCGGCTTCGTCGCTAACGTGTCGCCGGCTAGGGCGAACCAGCCAGAAGCGTTCATCGCTGGGCACACTAAGCTCAAAAGGCGCCACCAAATCGCTACGCTGCTCCATTAAGCGTCGATGAGTTAACGCAACGCCACCGCCCTGGCTAGCAAGCGCCAGCGTCATCACCTGGTTATCGCAAGTGAGCGACCAACACTGCGCTTCCAGGTGAGCAACCCCCGCTTCCTGCAGCCACCCCGGCCACCCCACCCCAAAACCGACAGCATGCAGCAGCGTATGCCCAACCAGATCGCTCGGCGCAGTAAGCGTATCCGCTAACTCCTGCGAGCAAACAGGCAGCAGTTGCTCTTGGCCTAGCGGCTGCATTTCAACGCCCGTCCACTCCCCTTTGCCATAGCGAATCTCGATATCCGCCCCTTCAGGGCCAAAGTCATCGGGCCAGATAGCACTTACCACACGAATCGACACCTGGGGATGAGCCCGGTGGAAGGCAATTAAACGCGGCGCCAGCCACGACTGCTGAATAACCGGCGTGGCACGCAGCGTCACTGGCTGCTCAGAGGTGCTGCCAAAGACCTCCAAGGTGCCCTCACTAATACGCACAAATGCATCGTGAATGCTCGGCAGCCACGCCTGGCCAGCGGGGGTGAGCGTTAAGCTACGTGCATGGCGAACAAAGAGCTTCTGCCCCACGCGGTCTTCCAGCAGCCTGACGCGCTGGCTGATGGCCGCTTGGGTAACGCCCAGTTCATTGCCTGCAGCAGTAAAGCTTAAGGTGCGCGCTGCAGATTCAAAGGCTTGTAGCCATAACAATGGCGGTAACTGGCTCATGAAAAAGAGACCTATAAATTAAATGATGTCTTAGGGGTCAGATTAATCGTTTGTCACTGCCGTGGCTACTCCGCATCCTGGTTGGCACAAACGCACACCCCTACGTAATGCCACAAAGGGAGCAAATCGGAGTTTTAATGAACAGCGCAGCACAGACCACCTTAACGCCCCCCCATACAAACACCCCTGAGATGGGCGAATTAAGTCCGTATCAAGCGGGCCCGGTACTCACTCAAGCGATGCTTGCCCACAATGGCATCACCCTTGAGTGGCAAGATAGCCAAAGAACCACTCTGCCCCTGCTCTGGCTGCGCGACCACTGCGCCTGTCCGGCCTGTCGTCATCCGCAGACCCGGGAAAGGCTCTATCTGCCGCTTGAGCCAATCACTGAGCCACCCAGCGTTGCTCTGCTAGATGGGCACTTACACCTGCAATGGCAAGATGGTCATGTCAGTGCCTTTCATAGCGGCTGGCTTTACCAGCGCCGCCCGGAAGCCAAGCTGACTTCTGCGGTACCCAACGCTAAGCCTTGGGTCGATAACTTCACTCCCGAGCACATCAGCCATAGCGATTTTTTAACCCCTCAAGGCGAGAAAGCCTGGCTAACCGCCATGCTACGCGACGGGCTGGCACTGATTACCGACGGCCCATTGGTAGAAGAAGAAGTGAGCCGCTTAGCTGAACGTATTGGGCCCCTGCGCGCCACCAACTTTGGCGCCCGCTTTGATGTGCGCTCCAAACCCAATCCCAACAATGCGGCGTATACCGCGGTAGGGTTGCCGCTGCATATCGATTTACCCAACTGGCGCCAACCGCCAGACATTCAGTTGCTCTACTGCCTGCAAAACGGTGCCAGCGGCGGCGAATCACTGTTTGCTGATGGCGCTCGGGTCGTAGAAGCTCTGCGCCAGGTGTCTCCAGAAGCGCTGACGATTCTTAGCGAAACACCGATTGATTTTCGCTTCCAGGATGAAACCCACGATATTTCAATGCGGGCACCGGTGATCACTCTGGACAGTGCAGGCAACCTGGTTGAGATGCGCCTGAATAACTGGATTCGCGATGCCCTTCACCTACCGGTAGAGCAGATGGACGCCTGGTACAGCGCCTACGCTCTATTGTGGAAGCTGTTCCACAGCGAAGCACACCAGTTAGAGTTCACCCTTCGCCCTGGTCAAATGGTCGCTTTTGATAATCGTCGCGTACTCCACGGGCGGCGCGAGTTCGACCCCAACAGCGGCGCACGCCATTTACAGGGCACCTATTTAGACCGCGATATGCTGGCTTCGCGCCTCCGCGTGCTGGCCCGCAACGTTTAGCGGTATTCAAATCACTATTTAACAACAACACCTATCAGACAAAAACCTAGCAAGGAGATCCTATGACACACCTCAAGCCTCTCGCCTCAGGCATTGCCCTCGCCACTACCGCGCTATTTGCCTCGGCGGCTTACGCCGACGACCAAACCCTCGATTTCGGTGTACCCGCCTGGCCCGGCATTACAGTAAAAACGGCCATCGCCGAACAGCTATTAAACCCACTCGGCTACGAAACCAGCACCCAGGAAATCGGCCTACAGGTGATTTACCAGGGTATCGAAAGCGGCGATATCGACGCCTTTCTAGGGGCTTGGCTGCCCGCCCAGCGTGAGATGTTCAATCCTCGCAAGGAGTCGGGTGTACTGATTGACGTGGCGAATAACGTCGATGGTGCGCAAATGACCCTGGCGGTACCGGAATATGTTTATGAGAGTGGCATTCAGAGCTTTGCTGATCTAGACGAAAATCGCGAGCAGTTCGAGGGTGAAATCTATGGCTTCGGCGCAGGCTCTGCTGCCAGTGAAATTCTCCACAACGCCATTGATAGCGACACCTGGGGGTTAGGTGACTGGCAGGTAGTCGATACCAGTGAAGTGGGCATGCTTTCCGCTGCACGTGACGCCATCTCCCGTGAGGAACCGATTGTCTGGGTAGGCTGGACGCCCCACTGGATGAACCTTGAACTGCCCATGCGCTACCTGGAAGATCCTGAAGACCTGTTCGGTGAGAACAACGGTGAAAGCGATGTGTTGACGCTGCTGCGCAGTGACTACGCTGAAGCCACCCCCAACGTAGTAACGTTCTTTGAGCAGTTTACCTTTTCGACTGAAGAGCAGAGCTGGATGATCCAAGCGTTTGGCCAGGAAGAGCAAGACCTTGCCGACGTCGCCGAACAGTGGATCAACGACCACCCAGAACGCATTGAAGCAATGCTGGCAGACGTCACCACCACTGACGGCGACCCCGCTTGGCCGGTCATTGAAGCCCAGCTCAACAACTAAGACACCGCTGATTAACTACTGCGCTTTAACTACTGCGCTTAATGTAAAAGCGTCTTCATCCCATCGGACGGCTAGCGTATGCTAGCGCTTTTTTAGACGATGGGAGTGGGCATGTCGCGGACATTGGGTAAGGGCGTAGGCCTGCTGGTAGTCGTCGTGCTGCTGGGCGTTATGTGGCAGTTACTGCAGCGCTGCGACCTACTCACCCAGGCGCGCCTTAGCGAATTTATCGCTTACATTCGCCAGTGGCGTACCGCGCCCTGGATGTTTGCTGCGGTAATGGCCACTTATGCCAGCGCCCTGCTGGTGATGTTTCCACTTAGTCTACTGGTGGTGGTGACTGGCTTACTGTTTGGCCCGATATGGGGGCTGGTGTACGCCACGCTAGGCACATTGACCTCCTCGATTGTGTCTTATTGGGTAGGCCACTGGTTAGGCCGTGAGGCGCTTATGCGTTATGGCGGGCGTCATCTGCGCGGCCTATCGGGTTACTTATCCAAACGCGGCATTCGTACCATGACGGTGATTAACCTGCTGCCACTCGCCCCGTTCACGCTCACTAACATGCTGGCGGGCGCTTTTCATCTTAAGTTTCGCGACTATATGGTCGGCTCCACCCTGGGCATCGTACCGGGGCTGGCAGCGGTGATCTTATTGGGCAGCCAGCTAGGCGCACTGTTCACCGCGGCCTCAACCAAAGAAATTATCTTAGCGGCTGTCGGGCTAGCGGCCGGCGCTGGCTTGTTAATAGGCCTTAAACGCTATGCTAACCGGCGCCAAGCGGCAAAAAAACAGCCTCACCGCGAAGGCGAGTGATATTTGGCCAGCACCTCGGCGTAAAAGCCTGCCACCGCTGAGGCAAAGTTGGCAATATCAAACTCCTCAGCAAAGTGGCTGGCCTGCTTACCCAACTGCCGGCGTCGTTCAGCGTTATCTTTTAACTCAACCACTTTTTGCCCCCAGGCCTGACGATTTTGCGGTGTTTTGAACCCATTGACCCCTTGGCGCACCACATCATCGATACCGCTTGAGCGCACTGCCACGACGGGCAACCCCGCCGACATTGCTTCAAGAATCACCATGCCCTGGGTTTCTGAGGTCGAAGCAAACACAAATATATCGCCTAGATGGTAATAAAGCGCCATGCGCTCCGGCGGCACCGCTCCTACCAGGGTGACCTGCGAGGTCAGTTTCAAAGTATCGATTTGGTTTTGAATCGCCTCCCGGTCTGGCCCATCACCAATCAGTAGCAGATGAAGATCATCATGCCCCTGTGACTGAAGCTCGGCGAGGGCTTCCAGCATAAAGCCAATGTTTTTCTCCTTACTAATCCGCGAGACGCTGATCAATATTTTACTTGCAGGGTCGATAGTTAATTGCTCGCGCAGCGTTTCCAGTTCACTCGCCTCAACGTGGGAAAAGCGTGCCACATCAATGCCTGTGGGCTGCACCAGCGAAGGTGTTTTCACTCCAATCATGCGCAGATACTCCTCGGCGGAGTAAGTCGGCACAATCACTCCTTGGCAGCGATTCGAGAAGCGCTTAATCAGGGTATGGGAAATCAAATTACGAAACAGCGCACCGGGCAACGGCACGAAGTGGGCATAGTGCTCCAGGCGAGTGTGATAGGTGTAGATCACCGGCACCTTGAGCCGACGCCCCATAAACAGGCCCATGGAACCGAGCCAAAAAGGATGGTGAACGTGAATCACATCCGGCTTAAACCCACGCAGGCAGCGGCGGAAACGAGCACTGAACGGATTGGTTAACCGGAACTCGCCCTTCTGCCCAAATGCCATTAGCGTGGGAATGCGTTTAATTGAGCTGTCGTCCTGCCACGTTTCTCGGTAGCGCGGCACTAACAGTTGGATGGTGTGGCCTAGATCACATAAGCCATTGCGCAGTCGATCCACTGAGACCGATACCCCCGACACAAAAGGAAAGTAGTTATTAGAGATCATCGCTACGCGCAGAGATTTACCCAGGAAAGGCGTTGGGTCGATATCAAAATCAGGGTAGTAGTCGCGATCTTCGAAAATTAGCCGATATAAGCGCAGTGCGAGCAGCGTCAACATACCCACAATTAGCAAAAACCGCGTATAGCTAACGTAGAAAAACGCATACACCGTGGAAGCCACACTACTCACCATCCGCCACCAACCAGGGCTATCCACATTTAACCGCACCGGCGCAATAGCGACATTCTCACCCTCTACATTGACGATGACATAGTGATGAAAGCTACTATCGGCATCGATGAGGATGCCTCCCGCGCCACCTGTGGTGACGTAATCCACGCCATTGATCGTCTGCTGGGAAAAGAGCGTTAAGTTGGCAGAAAATACGGTATCAACGTCATGCTCCTCCGCCAGCGCCATAATGCCATCGGCTAAGCGAGAATCGTTGAGGTAATTGTCCGCTTCAAACAGAGGCGCGTCGCGCACTACGTTGTGCAGCGGCAAACCAACAAATAGAAACCGATGCTGTGTTTCTGAGGCCGCAAGTTCACGCTCCAACCAATCAAGCTGCCAGGAGGTAGAGGACTTGCCGGTACCATCAAGAAAGATAAAGTGGCTATTGCCCGCTACAAATGAATAAAAGTGAGGCCCAAAATATTCATAAAACAGATAGCTACCAAAGTCGCTATCTTCATTTTCACCGTAAGTGAGTAAGTAAGGAACATTGAGCTGCTCCAGACTCCGATAGATCGCCTGGTAGCTCTCCTGCTGCCCACTATTGACGGCATTCCCAGCGGAAATCAGGAAGTCGATGCCGCCCTGATTGATGAGCGGCACGATCTCATCTTGAAACACGCTCACCGAGTTATTGATATTGCCCACCACCGCAAAGCGGTAGTCGGTTCGCTCCCTCAACACCTCGCGAATATTCGCCACTTCAAGGGTATGCACCGACTCAAATTTGGGCTCAGCTACATACAACCAAATTTGGTGAGCAATTAGCCCAACCACCAGAGCAAGATTAAGAAAAAAGAACAGCCGCAACCAGCGTTGTCGGGAAAGGCGAAGAAAGGAGCGTCGTGGCATTTAAAAGCGCTTTTTCAAAGATAAAATGAGGTTATTAGCCACTATACAGCAACGCTGAGTCGAGGTGGCGCGCCAAGCTAGCGCGCTTCACACCCGTTTAGGGTGGCCAGTAATCGACGTGGCCCAGCCTGATTGCGGTGTTCTCCCAGCCATATGCCCTGCCAGGTACCTAAGGCCAGGCGTCCATCGCGCACCGCTAGCGTAAGCTGTGTACCCAGCAGGCTGGCGGCTACATGGGCGGGCATATCATCAGGCCCTTCCAGGGTGTGGCGGAAATAGGACAAATCTTCGGGCACCAGTCGACGCAGAAAAGCATCTAAATCGTGGCGCACATCCGGATCAGTGTTCTCATTGAGCGTTAACGAGGCAGAAGTGTGCATCAGCTGTAAATGCAGCATGCCAATATGGCAGTCACTTAAGCAGGGCAGTGCGCGGGCCACATCATCCGTAATCAAATGAAAGCCGCGCGCCATTTCGGGCAAATGGATCTCTTGTTGGTACCACATACGCACTCCTTTATTTGTTATGTAAACGGAAACACTCCATCACCGCGTGCTCGTTTTGTATATCAAAATAGCCACCAATAGCACTTACCATAGTCCATCGCGCATAGTTCATAGTTCATAGTTCATCGCCAAGGAGCGCGTTAATGCCCCCTTGCTAGGAAGCAGCGTCGTCAACATGGCCCTACTCCGGCAATATCGGCACCCGCCCCGCTATCTCTCGCTGAACATAGTCAATAAAAGCGCGCAGCCGGGCGGGAACATGGCGGCGTTGCTCAAACACCGCATAGAAATCTGCCCGCACCCCCTGCCAGCCTGGCAACAGCGCTACCAACGCGCCACTGGCAAGGTGCTCGTTAACGTCCCACCAGGAGCGCAGCATGACCCCGTGGCCGTCCAAGGCCAGTCGGGTAATGACCTCGCCATCGTTGCTGGCTAATCGGCCGCTGACCTTTATCGACTGTGTCTGCCCAGGCAGTCCTTTGGCAGACTGAGCGACTTGTTCAAAGCGCCAGAGGGGGAAATCACTGTCGTTCTCGCGAATCACCAAACAAGCGTGCTGCTGTAAATCTGTCGGTACTTGCAAAGGCGGCGCCTGGGCAATGTAGGCAGGCGACGCACAGAGCACCCGCCGATTGGCCAGAATACGTCGAGCGACCAAGCGCGACTCCGGTGGCTCGCCCACGCGAATACCAATATCAAAGCCGTGATCGCTCAAATTGAGCGGAAAATTGGTTAACTCCAACCACCCTTCCACCTCGGGGTGATCGGCACAAAAGCGTGACAGCAGCGGCGCAATATGGCGGCGCCCAAAGCCAAAAGTGGCGTTTACCCGCAAACGTCCGCTAAGCGCTTGATCGCCCCCCTCACCCAGTGAATTTTCCAGCTCATCCAACTCATCTAAAATCAGCGCGCCACGGGCCAAGTAGCGCTCGCCCTCTGCGGTCAGCGTCAACCGCCGCGTGGTGCGGGCCGCAAGCTCTACTCCCAAACGCGCCTCCAACTGCTTTAGCCGCTTGCTGACCGCCGAGAGCGATAGCCCCAGCTCGCGAGCAGTCGCCGTCAGGCTCCCCGCCCGCGCTAAGTGCTGAAAAAATGCCAAATCATCCAGGTGCGCCATTTCACTCCTCATCTATTCTGCACTTTCACGCAACAATAACTTGAATAGTAGCCTGATTATCTCCGACAAAATAGCCGCTACACTCTATTTACGACTCACAAATCACACGCATAAAAAGCAACTAACAAGATAAGGAACCACTATGACCCACCGTATTGCCATTATCGCCGGTGACGGCATCGGCACCGAAGTGATGCCTGAAGGCATCCGCGCCCTTGAAGCGACCGCCAAGCGCTTCAATATTGATCTTGAGTTCGCCACCTTTGAGTTTGGCAGCTGCGACTATTACCTGGAACACGGCAAAATGCTGCCGGATGATTGGTTTGAGCAGTTAAAAGGCTTTGACGCGCTGTTTTATGGCGCGGTGGGCTGGCCCGACAAAGTCCCCGACCATATTTCCCTGTGGGGCTCACTGCTGCAATTCCGGCGCCGCTTTGATCAGTACATCAACCTGCGCCCTTGCAAGCTCATGCCCGGCATTAAAAGCCCACTAGCAGGCCGTAAACCCGGCGATATCGACTTTTACGTGGTGCGTGAGAACACTGAAGGCGAGTACTCAAGCGTTGGCGGCAAAATGTTTGAAGGCACCGACCGTGAAGTGGTCATTCAAGACACGGTCATGACCCGCACCGGCGTAGACCGCGTATTGAAATACGCCTTTGAGCTGGCCCAAACTCGCCCGCGTAAAAAGCTCACCTCCGCGACCAAGTCCAACGGCATCTCAATCACTATGCCGTATTGGGATGAACGTGTGGTCGAAATGGCGAAGGGCTACCCTGAGATCGCGGTGGATAAATTTCATATCGATATTCTCACCGCCAATTTCGTTCTCCACCCGGATTGGTTTGATGTCGTCGTGGGCAGCAATCTGTTCGGCGATATTCTTTCTGATCTCGGCCCCGCCTGCACCGGCACGATAGGCATCGCCCCTTCAGCCAACATCAACCCCGAAGGCAACTTTCCGAGCTTGTTCGAGCCAGTACACGGCAGCGCGCCAGATATCGCCGGTAAAGGCATTGCCAACCCTATCGGTCAGATTTGGTCAGGCGCCATGATGCTGGAGCACCTCGGCTATAAAGAAGCCGGTGACGCGATGGTCACGGCCATTGAGGAGGTATTAAGCGAAGGGGATGCCACCGTACTCACACGCGATGTGGGTGGAGAAGGCACCACTGCAAGCCTAGGCAAGGCGATTGCCAACGCTATTTCGCACTGACACACAGATGTCATAACGATTGGCTGTCTGGTTGAATCCAACCGGGCAGCCAATGTATGTTTTCTAATCACCTATGTTCTACATTTGTCCTGAGGGTGGAAGAAACATCAGTTTCACTCCGCTCATAACAACATCAACAAACAACCATCAGGACAATGCTATGAAACTTGGACGCCGTCAGTTCCTTTCGGCATCGGCCGCCCTGGCCGCTGTTGGCACATCGCCCCAGCTTTTTGCTTTGCAGAGCTCACAAGGTTCCACCCCGGAACGATACCCGATCGATGCCTGGAAAGTCGAAGATTCCCGCTTTAGTGATTACATGATTTTTAACAGTCCTCTAGAGCGCCACTGGAGTGGAGGTCTATGGACAGAGGGGCCAGCATGGAACGCCGTAGGCCGTTATGTCGTTTTCAGCGACATACCTCGTGCCAAGCAGATGCGCTGGGACGAATCCACTGGCCAAGTCAGCGTTTTGAGAGACAATGTCGGCCACTCTAACGGTAATACCTTCGATCATCAGGGGCGACTAATTGCTTGCGAACACTATCCCTCACGCGTTTTGCGCTACGAATGGGACGGCAGCACAACGGTGCTCGCCGAGCACTATCAGGGCAAACCGCTCAATGCCCCCAATGATGTGGTGGCACTGACTTCAGGTGGAGTGATCTTCACCGATCCAGGCTATGGTGCTCACTTCGACTACGAGGGCAAAAAACGAGACCTGGAGCTAGAAACGGCCATCTATTACGTCGATGACAGCATGGATGAGCCCATCATGCTGACCGACGATATTTATAAGCCAAACGGTATTGTATTAACGCCGGATGGCGAAGGGTTCTACGCCAGTGACAGTGCCCCCACCCATTTCGATGAGCCCGCACGAATCATTCGCTGGTCGCTTGGCGAAGATGGCCGTAGTGTCAGCGATCGGCAGGTGATCGTCACCAGCGAAGATACGATTTTCGACGGCATGACCTGCGACGTGGATGGCAATATCTGGTCAAGTGCCAATGGTGGCGAAGGTATCGACGGAGTCGTGGTCTTCTCACCGGAAGGCACTCTGCTGGGTCGAGTATTGCTACCCGAAGTCTGCTCGAACGTGTGTTTTGCGGGCAAGAGCCGCAATCGGCTATTTATGACGGCCAGCCAATCCGTCTACACAATTTACACGGCAGCACGCGGGGCGAAGTAAGACTTATAACCTCAACCCAAAAAGCCTCCTCAGACATGTCTGAGGAGGCTTTTGCATTGCTGGCTAGAAGAAAATTAACGGGTCAGCTTGGCCGCCGTTTGGGCCACTAATTCGCCCTGGAAGCGGGCGATTTTCAGTTCACGCTCGTCAGGTTGGCGTGATCCGTCACCACCAGCAATGGTTGCGGCGCCGTAAGGCGTACCGCCGCTGACTTTGGAAATATCAAATTGCTCTTCGAGACCGTAACCAATCGGCACGATGATCATGCCGTGGTGGGCCAGCGTGGTCCAAGTAGAGGTAATGGTCATCTCATCGCCGCCGCCAGTACCGGTAGAAGTGAACACGCTAGCGACTTTGCCACGCAGAGCACCGTTCGCCCACAGGCCACCGGTCTGATCCAGGAAGGTACGCATTTGACCGGCCATATTCCCAAAGCGGGTGGGCGTACCGAAAATGATCGCATCGTAATCGGCAAGCTCTTGAGGCGTCGCTTCCGGCGTGTCGTAATCCTGCTTACCGCCTGCATTTTTAAACGCATCTTCCGGCATGGTTTCCGGCACGCGTTTCACCGTCACCTCAACGCCGCTCACACCCTTTGCGCCTTCTGCCACGGCCTGAGCCAGCGTATCAATATGGCCATACATGGAATAATAAAGTACCAGTACCTTTGTCATTGCTATCTCCTTCACTTATGAGTAGTGCAGTTATGAGTAGTGCCGTGAACGTCGCCTAAAGTGGGCGGCGCCTGATAAGTAGTAAACACAACATAGCGCACTCAAGCATAGAAAAAAGCGAATGTTTTCGTCCGTGGGCGTCGATTTCATCGACGAACGCCGCCTTGCACTTTACGCCAACCACCACTAGCTTTTGACTTGCCTACATCAAACGTATCCAAGGAGTCTGGAATGACGATTTTTGAAGCCCTGCGCAAGGATCACGATATTCAGCGCGATCTGCTCGCCCGCTTAGTTGACACACATGGAGACAGCGATGAGCGAGATAAACTGTATCAGCAGGTACGGGCAGAGCTACACTACCACGCCGCTGCCGAAGAACGGGCGCTCTATATCCCAATGATGTCGATCGACCTGACTCAGGAAAAAGCCCGTCATAGCGTTGCCGAACATCATGAAATTGATGAGCTTTTAGAATTGCTTGATGAAACTGACTACAGTGCGACCCACTGGTTGACCCACGCCAAACAGCTTCAGGATTTAGTCACCCACCACCTGGATGAAGAAGAGCAAGAGGTTTTCCAACTGGCGGGCCGAGGCCTGCAAGATAAACAAAAGACATCGCTTGCTAGCGAGTACCAGGAAGAAATGCAGCGCCAGCGTTCAGCGTAACTTGATGAACAAATTGAAAAACGCTCATGCACCCCATGGGCGTTTTTTGTTGTTAGCGATTAAATAAAGCCACTTGTCAGCTTCCGCTTGTTTCATGAATACGCTTTTTCACGAATACGCTAGGCTTTTACACGCGAACGACCTGCGGGCTTGTGGCATACGCCCAGCATGGTAAACCTAGGCTCGCTTTTATACTGACAACGATACTCAAAACAGTTAACTGAGGAGCGACAATGCTAGGCCAATGGCTCGACTGGTCGCTTGATGGGCAACTCCCCACCGCCAGCCAAGGCGTCTTCGCCAGCGGCACTTATCATTTGCATGCGCCTGGTATTTTGGAGCTCTCCCCCAACACGGTTAGCCAAGGCGCCCACGCGTGCATTTTTTCAGCGGCGATCCATGGCAATGAAACCGCGCCGGTTGAACTGGTGGGTGAATGGTTAAGCGGCGTAGAAGCGGGCAGCATATCGCTCGGCGCTCCCGTGCTGGTGATTTTAGGCAACCTGCCCGCGCTTAAGGCGCAGCAGCGTTTTCTTACCACCAATTTAAACCGGCTATTTAGCCGTGAACTAACCGCCAAGGGCGAGGAGCCAGATCGCGCCAGGCAATTAATGGCCACGGTGGATAGTTTTTATGCCCGCCATGCCGGGCGACCCAAACTGCACTACGACCTACATACCGCAATTCGGGATAGCCGCTACCCTCGTTTTGTCGTGGAGCCCTTTGCCGAATCCTCCACCGATGCTGAGCAATGGGGCTGGCTGGCGGCGGCGGGTATGCAGGCGGTGCTGCACCAACATCAGCATAGCTGGACATTCTCCCACTACAGTAAGCACTATCACGCCGCTCAGGCATTTACTTTTGAACTAGGGCGGGTAGCGCCTTTTGGCCACAACGATATGGCATCATTACAACCGATGCACACACTACTCACCACGCTTAGTGAAGGGCATACGCCGCCGAATCAGCCCGCCACGCAAATGCAGTTTTTCCAGGTTCAACACGAGTTAATGCGTCACTCGGAGGACTTTACACTCTGTTTTGCCGAGGACACGGCGAATTTCAGCCGCTTTGAGCCCGGCACTCTGCTGGCTCAAGACGGTAAGTCGGGTGAGTTTCGGGTAGGTGATTCGCCCCTTCATGTGGTTTTTCCTAACGCACAAGTAGAGGTGGGCGCCCGTGCCGCGCTGTTGGTGGCGCCTATCGTTTAAACCACCACCAAACAGGATCTACTTTAACCAAGACAATAATAATGGAGAGGCGACAACAGGCCCCTCGACGTCGATACGACTATCGTCGAGTGCATAATGTTAGAAGGAAAGCGCGCATAATGCGCCCAGCCTGATAGAATCGCCCCTTTTTTCGCGCCAGCCGCATCAAACCCTGTTGTTGTAAACCCTGTTGCTGCGGCAACTCTGTACTGGAGCCAATGATATGGCCGCTACGCCTACTCCCCTTGAAGTGCGTAATATTAAAAAACGCTTTGGCGATACGGAAGTTCTGAAAGGTCTCTCACTACAAGCCCAGAAGGGCGATGTGATTACCCTGATTGGTGCCTCTGGGTCGGGTAAAAGTACTTTTTTACGCTGCATGAACTTGCTTGAACAGCCTGACGACGGCGACCTGATAGTCCATGGCGAACCGGTTCGCTTTAAGACCACGAAGCACGGCCGCGAACCTGAAGATTGGAAGCAGGTGGTACAAATGCGTGCCAAGCTCTCCATGGTGTTCCAGAGCTTCAACCTGTGGGCCCACATGACGCTGTTGGAAAACATCATCGAAGCGCCGATTCATGTGCTGAAAAAACCCAAAAAAGAGGCCTTGGAGCACGCCCATGCCCTGCTCGATCGGGTTGGCTTAACGGCCCGCGCCAATGCCTACCCCGCACAGATGTCAGGCGGCCAGCAGCAGCGCGGTGCGATTGCTCGCGCACTGGCGATGGATCCAGAAGTGATGCTGTTTGACGAACCCACCTCTGCCCTTGACCCGGAATTGGTCGGCGACGTTTTGAAAGTCATGCACGGCCTTGCTGAAGAGGGGCGCACCATGGTGGTAGTTACCCACGAAATGGGGTTTGCCCGGGATGTTTCCAGCCAAGTGATTTACCTTCACCAGGGCCTGGTGGAAGAAGCTGGCCCGCCCGATCAAGTGCTCGGCAACCCGCAATCACCGCGCCTGCAGCAATTCCTGGCACCTAAATACTGATCCGCGAGGCTCACCATGATTGATTTGCAAGGTTATGGTCCCCGGCTGATCGAGGGGGCAGGCGTTACCGTTCAATTAGCGGTGCTGTCACTGATTTTAGCGATTATTTTGGGACTACTGACGGCCAGTGCGAAAATGTCGCGCAACTGGTTTTTAAGGCGTACAGCAACAGTTTACACCACGCTGATTCGCGGTGTGCCGGATCTCGTTTTGATGATGCTGCTGTTTTTTGGCGGTCAGATTGGCGTTAACGCCATTAGCGACATGCTCTATTACAGCTACGATATCGACCTTTATATTAACTTCAATGCCTTCGCAGCGGGCGTACTGACCATTGGCTTTATCTTCGGCGCCTATATGGGCGAGACCTTTCGGGGTGCCTTTATGGCGGTGGACAACGGTCAGATCGAAGCGGGCAAAGCTTACGGCATGAGCAGCAGCCTCGTATTTCGCCGCATCCGCTTTCCGCAAATGATGCGCCATGCGTTACCAGGGCTATCCAACAACTGGATGGTACTGCTCAAAACCACCGCGCTGGTCTCGGTCATTGGCTTGACCGATATGGTGCGGGTGGCAGCGGAAGCCTCCCGAGCGACCCACGAGCCCTTTACCTTTTTGCTCCCCGTCGCCGTAGCGTACCTACTCATCGCCAGCGTATCCGAATGGATTTTTGCGCGCCTGCAGAAACACTACGACATCGGCTTTGGAGGTCAGTGATATGCTCGATATTTCCACTTGGTTCAATGACCTGCTAGCAGGCAACGTGATTTTCACTGCTGATACGCTAGGTTATTACTGGGAAGGCCTGGTCACGACCACCCAACTGGTATTTTTATCGCTGATTGCGGGGCTCATTCTCGCTGTGCCACTGGCCATTATGCGCAGCTCGAAGCATAAATGGATTAGCCTGCCGGTTTACCTCTACACCTACGTATTCCGTGGCACGCCACTGCTGATTCAGCTCTATATCATTTACTACGGCGTAGTGTTTATTGATGGTATCCAAGAGAGCTTTTTATGGCCGGTGCTGCGCGAAGCTTTCTACCCAGCGCTTATCGCCTTCACGCTGAATACTGCTGCTTACACTACCGAGATTTTTCGGGGCGCCATTAAATCCACGGCCCAAGGTGAGATTGAGGCCGCCCGTGCCTATGGCATGTCGCAGAATTTAATGATGCGTCGAATCATCTTACCCAGCGCCTTTCGCCGCGCCCTGCCCGCCTACGGCAACGAAGTGATCTTTATGCTTCACGCCAGCGCAATTGCCAGCGTGGTCACGCTGATGGATTTAACCGGTGCTGCCCGCTTTGTTTACGCCCGCTACTACGCCCCTTTCGAGGCGTTTCTATTCGTGGCTGCGATTTATCTATGCTTAACATTCGCGATTTTGTTCTTCTTCCGCTATTTAGAGAAAAAGCTACTCGCACACCTGCGGCCGCAAGATGCTTGATCATGGAAAACCGGTGCAACCGTCAAACAAACGTTGGTTCACAACGTAACGTCCCCTTTTCGTCAACGCCAACCTGGGTTAGTTTAATTGTCGGCTAACAACTATTTGTCAGTTAAAAACGGGGATCACTTTTAAGTGAACCCGCTTTCTACGGAGTAATAAGATGAAAAAGCTACTATCCCTTTCACTGCTAGGCCTGGCAGTCGCTGCCGCTTCCTCGGCACAGGCGCGTGATTACGATAACGTGCGCATTGGCGTAGACGTTCCTTACGAGCCCATGGAGTTCCGCACTGCTGAAGGCGAGCTTACCGGTTTTGATATTGACCTTGGCAACGAGCTTTGCGACCGCATGGGCGTTACCTGCGAGTGGGTCGAGCAAGAGTGGGATGGCATCATTCCCGGCCTAATGTCACGCAACTACGACGCCATCATGTCGTCAATGACCATTAACGACGAGCGTCGTGAGCAAGTGCTGTTCTCTGACCCCTACATCACTATGCCCTCTGCATGGTTTGCTGCCAGCGACCTGGGCATCAGCGAAGCCACTAAAGAGACGCTGGAAGGCATGACTATTGGCGTTCAACGCGGCACCCTGCAGGACAACTACGTGACTGATAACTTCAGTGACGTCGCCGAGATTAGCCGCTACTCCACCGCCGACGATATGGTGCTGGATATGGAAGCCGAGCGTCTGGATATCGTGTTCCTCGACTTCCCGATTGGCCAATCCACCCTGCTGGAAAGCGAAGAAGCCGAGTACATGGTGGTTGGTGAGCGCATCAGTGAGCCTAAAGAGTACTTCGGTGACGGCTTTGGCATCGCCTTCCGTCAGCGCGACGAAGCGCTAGCCGAGCAGTTCAACGAAGCCCTTGCTGAAGTGCAAGAGGACGGCACTTACGACGAGATCTACACCCGTTATTTTGGTGAAGAAGAGTAAGCCTCAAAGCAATCCAGAACAACGATCACCCCGGCAACCGCCGGGGTGATGCGTTTCTATCTAACGCTGAAAATTCAGTGAACTAGGTAAAGCTACCTCTGTCTGTGTATCATTGCGCATGTTCAACACGGAGGTTTTATGGCTCACCCGACTAGCCCACATGCAGGCACGCTACCTCGCCTCTCTTCTCACTGGACCGGCTGGGGGCAGTGGCTGGCCCTGATCACCATGACCGTGGATCACCTCACTCGCTATGTGCTGCCCGGCGATTGGGATCTTGGCTGGGCGGGATCTTCCATTGGGCGTATCGCCTTTCCTCTGTTTGCCGCCATGGTGGCTTGGCACGGGCTGTTTAATACCCGTAATCCGTTGCGCTACTCGCGCCGAATTCTAATTATCGGCTTGGTTGCCCAACTCCCCTACATGATGATGCCGCGCTCAACAGACGCATTTATTCTCAACGTCTGCTTTACCCTCGCCAGCGGTTTAGCCCTGGGAGCGCTCGTGCGCCAAGGGTGGCAGCACTACCATCAGCAAACGTTAGGTTTTCCCTGGTTGTTAGCCGGTGCGGCGGTAGGTGTTACCGTGTGGTACCTACTCGGTTTTTGGGTGGAGTACGGGCACAACGGGCTGCTGCTGATTCCGTTATTAATGTTCGCGATGCACGCCTTGAGCCAAGCTGAAAACCATTTTCAAGCGCGCCTATGGGCAGGCTTGGCGGCGTTTCCTGTACTCTGGATTGCTGGACAGATGAATGCCTCTGACATGGCCAAATCGTTTACCGTAGGTACGTGCCTCATCGTGCTAGTACTTGCTGCAGGTGCAGCGCAACGAATCCCCCCCGTCTACTTAGTGATGCCCCGGCGTTTATGGCTAGCGTGGTACCCCGGCCACTTTGCGTTAATCGCGTTGTGGGTGCTGCTAATCGGTCAATTGGCTTAAGCGTTCGGATCACTGCATTTTATCGCGCATCCAGGGCTGGTAGCGGCAAAGCTGCGCCCGGCCTTCTGTTTTTGCGCGATACATCGCAATATCCGCCTGTTTAAGCACTTCTTCATAATCACAGGCAACGGTCGTGAAGCAGGTATAACCTATGCTGGGCGTTACGTTGGTATCGTTGCTTGTCAGTCGGTAAGGCTGAGAGAGAGCCTGCTGAACCTTAAGCATATAAGTCTCAGCGCGCGCCTCCAGGGCCTCCTCTGCTCCCTCTCCAAGCAGGGCCATTAGCACAAACTCATCCCCGCTGAGACGAGCAGCCATATCCTCCCCGTTCAAGCAGCTTTCAAGGCGGCGAGCCACTTGCACTAGTAAATTATCGCCCGCTGCGTGTCCCAAGGTGTCGTTAATCAACTTGAAGCGATCCATATCCAAGAACATCAGTAACCCGCTCTGAGGCTCTGTTTGTTTCTCATCGCAAAGAGTTGCCAAACGCTCGATAAACAGCCGCCGATTGGGTAAATCGGTGAGGGAGTCATAAAAAGCCTGACGGTAAATGATCGCCTCTGCGCGCTTACGCTCGGTGAAATCTTCAATTATTGCTACGCCGCCGACCATCTCATTACTGGCACTATGCACACCGTTGAAGAATGCCCGTAAGGGAGTGCCTGCGCTCGCTTTGGGCAAATAGTAAGTTCCCTCATAATAGCCAGTCCCTTTAGCGAGGGCATTGCGCACGGCCTTGGCCACCTTTGGATTCGCCGAGCGGGATAACAGCTTATAACCGAGCAACTGAGCGCGGTTCACGTCCAGTATCTCTAACAGCTTACTATTACAATCAGTGATGAAACCCTGGCTATCAAAATGCAGCACTCCCAGCGGCGAGCGTTGAAAGATAGAGCGGTAGCGATTTTCGCTCTCTTGCAGCTGCGCTTCCCGGGCCGACATACTCACCCGCAGAGCAATGTTATCGTGGATAATTCTGCTTAAACGTCGGCTAGTGGTAACAATCAGGCCAAGAAACAGGCTAATCATGGCACCAATTAAAATTGCCAGCGGTGAACCTAATAGTAAAAACTGCACTAGCAGGGGAAGCAAAATCGGCAGCACAAAACCGAGCGCCACCCACCAAACGGCCGAAAGCGTTGTGACACCACCGGCAGCAATACCTGCCAATACAATAGAAAGCGCAGCCACCTGACCGTGATTTTCGCCCGTAAACAGAACGACCCCACCGACTCCCCAGACACAGCCAGCTAAAAATGCCCCAGCGCTAAACCGGTATAGCCAGCGGCGGCGCTGCTGTTGCTGCGCAGGTAAGCGTCGAAAATAGAAGGCCAAGACAAGCCGGGCCATTGATACCAGGACCAATACAGCAAGCCAAGTGAGCAGCACCCAGCTTGCTACAACTGGCCACATGGCGGCCACTAATAGAATTCCTGCTAATACACTGCTCAGCACCGGCTGCCACAGATTGTCGTATAGCAGACTTACTTTTTCGCTATGCAAGCGTTTTACAGTGACATGATGATCGCGATGAAAACCACTGCGCAGCCCAGACGGCGTTCCAGTGGTTGAAGAGTGAGGCATACTGGCTACCCGCCTAAAAAGATACTGTTAAGGTCAGCCTAATGGCTGATTTTGTTGTCGTTCCTTTTTAGCGCATTTAAGTACTTTTAGCGATATAAGTTGTGTGGTTGGTCAACATGGTAAAAAAAGCCGCCTAGGCTAAGACAGGCGGCATTGGTAACTACTGCTTAATGGAAAAGCTCAGCGCTGGCGGAGGTGCCTCCGGCAGTAACGCGCTACAAGTGTTCACTTTTTCCAGTAGTTCGGCATGGTTAGGTGCCAGAATATTGATGTGGGCAAGCTTGCGACCGGTGCGCTCAGCTTTGTCATAGCGATGCAGGTGCGTATTGGCAAGCGCTAGAATCGCTGCGTTGTCACCTTCACGACCAATCACGTTAATCATACAGGTGGGGGCTATCGCCTGGGTATCGCCTAAGGGCAAGCCCTGTATCGCGCGCAGGTGGTTTTCAAACTGGCTGGTCACTGCGCCGTCCATCGTCCAGTGGCCAGAGTTATGCACCCGGGGCGCCATTTCGTTGGCGAGCAGACTACCATCGCGGGTTTGAAACAGCTCTAGCGCCAGCACGCCCACGTAATCCAGCTCATCGAGCAGCGCACGAATATAGCCATCAGCGGTTTGCTGAACGCTGGCATCCAGATCCGGCAGCGGTGCCACGGAGTAGCGCAGGATGCCATCCACATGCTGGTTCTCGGCCATGGGGTAGAACACCACCTCACCATCGCGACCGCGCACGGCAATCATCGAGACTTCACGCACGAAATCGACGAAGGCCTCAACGACCAACTGTGAGTGGCCAATAGCGTTCCACGCCTCGCCAGCCTGCTCGGGATGTTTCAAGACTGCCTGGCCTTTACCGTCATAGCCTTCAGTAACCGATTTAGCCACCACCGGGCAACCCAACTCACGGGCGGCGGCTTCAAGCTGCTCGGCGCTCTCGACCACCCGGTAAGCGGGCGTGGGGATGCCTAAGCGATCAAACAGCGTCTTCTCTTCGACCCGGTTCTGACACACTTCAATAGCGCGACTGCTGGGGTAAACCGGTTTGTGCTGTTCTATTTCGCGTACCAGTTGAACAGGCAGGTGCTCGAACTCATAGGTCACCACATCAACCTTGGCCAAAAACTCTGTCAGGTGCTGATTGTTAGGATCGACAATCACCTCGCCAATCCCCGCACTAGGATTCCCAGTGGTATCTAAAAAGGTGAAGCGATTACCCAGCGGATAACCCGCCAGCGCCAACATGCGGCCTAATTGGCCTGCACCCAGTACGCCGATGTTTTGTACAACGATATCTTTTACAACGGTGCTCTTTGCAATACCTGAGTTCATAGCCAGACTCCTTATTCCGCTTCCGGCTCGGGGCGCGGATCAGGGTTGTCGAGAACTTTCTGAGTCTGTTCTGCGCGAAACGCTTCAACCGCGCTGCGTACGGTCGCATCTTGCAGGCCAACGATCTGCGCTGCTAACAACCCTGCGTTGGTCGCGCCCGCTTTACCAATCGCCAAGGTGCCCACCGCTATGCCGCCCGGCATCTGCGCAATGGAGAGCAGCGAATCCAAACCTTTTAGCGCTTTCGACTCCACCGGCACACCCAGTACCGGTAGTGGTGTTTGCGAGGCCACCATACCTGGCAAGTGAGCAGCGCCGCCCGCACCCGCCACAATTACCTGCAAACCGCGCTCGGCAGCGCTTTTGGCATAGTCGAACAGCAGGTCAGGTGTGCGGTGTGCCGACACCACGCGAGTTTCATAAGCCACGCCCAAACGCTCCAGCATGGAAACAGCGTGCTCCATGACTGGCCAGTCGGACTTGGATCCCATGATCACGCCCACCTTGGGTGCGCTGTTCGACGACATGCAAAACTCCTCGGCCCAACGGCCTATAAAAGCGAAACTAAATTAAAAAACAGCGTGCGCCGAGTCAGGCACACGTCAAAATAGGGAGGCAGATAGTTTACCAGAGCCACGGGCGTTTGAGGGTGTTGCCGAGGTCGTGAAATTTTCATCAAAATAGGCATTGAAATGCGCACCGGTTGGCGGCATTGTGTGTTTGTCATTTCAGACTGATGGAGCCACATGAGCACGGCACGCGCAACTGCCACTGCGGAACAGCTTGATCCTCCGCGAAGCAGCCCTGACCTCGACGTCAGGGAACTTGAAAAACGTACGCGATTAATGCGTATTATCACGCGTCTGATCGCCGTATCAGACTTAGGAAGCCGAGAAATTGCCCGCCGGGCAGGGCTTCCCGTTCAGAAAATTAGCGACCTGCTCGCCGGAAGGCTTGAGCATCTGGGAGTGGATGAACTTCACGCCCTGCGTCGCACCTTAGAGCTGGAGGCGCCATAGCAGACACTTTTTCTGCTGTTCCCACTTCTCCACTCCACGCAGGCCGCCTCCCGGCGGTCTGCCAAGAAAGCTTTTTTTCTATCGCGCTCATGCCCAACCCCGAAATTACCTCACTGCCTTCGTAAATGACATTTCAAGAGTCACTACTCACGGCGCAACCGCAATTCCCCCAAATGCGACAATAGCCACCACTACCCAAGCGGGCAGCTTCCATACGGTTAATAGCAAGAAACCGGTTAACGCCAGGGCAAACTCCTCTGCACCAATGATCGCGCTCGTCCACACCGGCTGATAAAGAGCTGCGCCTAAAATGCCTACCACCGCTGCATTGGCACCGCGCATTAGCGCCTGGGCACTGCCCCACTGACGAAATTGATTCCAAAACGGCAGCACGCCCACTAATAGCAAAAAGCCCGGGATAAAGATTGCCAGCAGCGCCAGCAAAGCACCGACTAAACCATTGATACCGGGCAGCAACGCGCCTAAATAAGCCGCAAAGGTAAATAGCGGCCCTGGCACCGCCTGAGCGGCCCCGTAACCGGCCAAAAACTCATCCGGCGTAAGCCAACCCGACTGCACCACTTCCGCCTCCAACAGGGGAAGCACCACGTGCCCGCCGCCAAACACTAATGCGCCTGAACGGTAAAACGCATCGGCGATATCCAGCCAAGCCGCCATCCCCGCCAATAACGGCAGCAGAATCAACAGCCCTGCAAATACCCCCAGCGCCATCATGCCTGCCTTACGCGTTACCGGAAAATGCAGCGACTCAATTGCCGTAGCGGCAGCGCTATCGCGACACAGTGCTAGCCCGGCTAAGCTGCCCAGCACAATCGCCGACACCTGGCCCAGCGGGCCGCTGACCAGCACCACTGTCAATACCGCTGCAAGTGCGATTCCCGTGCGGGTTTTATCGGGGCAGAGATTACGTGCCATGCCCCACACCGCGTGGGCAACAATCGCCACCGCCACCACTTTTAAGCCATGGATAATGCCACTGGCAATGGGGCCATCCAGCACCGCCGCGCCAAACGCAAACAGCACCAGGATAATCGCCGAGGGCAGTGTAAACGCCAGCCACGCCATGGCAGCCCCCCAAGGCCCCGCACGCAATAGGCCAAGTGCAAAGCCCACCTGGCTGCTGGCGGGCCCCGGTAAGAACTGACACAGCGCCACTAGATCAGCGTAGGCCTGCTCAGAGAGCCACTGGCGCCGTTCCACAAAGGCCGTGCGAAAATACCCCAGGTGCGCTACTGGACCGCCAAAGGACGTTAAGCCTAGTGCTAAAAATACCCAAAACACCTCACCTATGCGCCCGCGTGCCTGCGATTGCTCCACCATTTCGGCCACCTGTTATCCCAATAAAAAAGCGCAAGGCTTTTATACTAAGCCTTGCGCTTTAATTCTTTATGACAGCGTGTTCATGAGGATACGCTCATAACAGCAACGCGGATTACTCCTGGTCGGTCACCGCGCCGGTGCTGGCCGAGCTAACCAAACGCGCATACTTCGCCAGCACACCGCGTGTATAGCGGGGTTCTGGCTGCTGCCAGGCGGCGCGGCGGCGCATCAGCTCTTCATCGGAGAGATCAACGTCGATGGTATCCGCTTCAGCATCGATGGTGATGGTATCGCCATCTTTCACCAGCGCCAACGGGCCGCCGTCAAAAGCTTCCGGTGACACATGGCCGACCACAAAACCGTGGCTCCCACCGGAGAAGCGCCCATCGGTAATTAGCGCCACGTCGTTACCCAAACCACGACCCATAATCGCCGAGGTCGGTGTGAGCATTTCACGCATACCGGGGCCACCTTTCGGCCCTTCATAGCGAATCACCACCACATCGCCGGCAACGACGGTGCCATCATTAATACGCGCCTGGGCCTCTTCTTCCGAGCCAAATACCCGCGCTGAACCAGAGAAGCGAGTGCCCTCCTTGCCGGTAATCTTCGCTACCGCGCCTTCCGGTGCCAGGTTGCCGTAGAGCATACGCAGATGGCTTTCCGTTTTAATCGGATTACCCAGCGATGCAATAATCGGCGGCTCAGCAGGGTAAGGCTCAACCTCAGCAAGGTTCTCTTCCAACGTTTTGCCGGTGACAGTCAAGCAGTTGCCGTTGAGCAAGCCCGCATCCAACAGCATCCTCATCAGCGGCTGAATACCGCCAATCGCCACCAGCTCACTCATCATATAGTGGCCGCTGGGGCGCAGGTCAGCGAGCACCGGTACGCGCTTACCTATTTCAGTGAAATCGGACAGCGACAGTTCAACGCCGATGGTGCGCGCCATAGCGATAAGGTGCAGCACCGCATTGGTAGAGCCACCCAAAGCGATGACGACAGTTATCGCGTTCTCGAACGCCTCGCGGGTCATAATATCGGAGGGTTTGATATCGTCCACCAGCAGTGCCAGCACCGCCTCGCCCGCCGCTTTGCAGTCGTCGCGCTTCTCTTGGGAGATGGCATTTTGCGCCGAGCTACCCGGCAGGCTCATGCCCAAGGCTTCAATCGCCGACGCCATGGTGTTGGCGGTGTACATGCCACCACAGGAGCCAGGGCCAGGGATCGCCGTTTCTTCGATATTCTTAAGCTCGATCAGGTCGATATCACCACGGGAGTGCGCACCCATGGCCTCGAAGACCGAAACGATATCGGTATGCCCCTTGCCGGGCATAATGGTGCCGCCGTAAACAAACACGCTGGGGCGATTCAGGCGCGCCAGGCCCATCAGACAGCCCGGCATGTTTTTATCACAGCCGCCAATGGCGACTAGACCATCAAAACCTTCACAACCGGCGACGGTTTCGATGGAATCGGCGATCACCTCCCGCGACACCAGTGAATACTTCATCCCTTCGGTGCCGTTGGCAATACCATCGGAAATCGTGATGGTATTGAAAATCACACCTTTACCACCGCCTGCATCGGCACCGTCACGGGCAAACTCAGCCAGCTCGTTAATATGACTATTGCAGGGCGTCACCATGCTCCAGGTAGAGGCAATGCCCACCTGAGGCTTCTTGAAATCGGCATCCGTAAAGCCCACGGCGCGCAGCATGGCGCGACTGGCGGCTTTGCCTGGGCCATCGACCACTTGGGAAGAGTGGCGGCGGGAGTTTTGCGATGAATCAGACATTAGAAATCTCTCTTAGCGTTGTTCACGGTATCCGCATAGCTTGGCGATATATATCGCATCCCGCAAGATGATTAACTTATGGCACCATACACTTAGTCGCCCCGCCACCGCCGCGAAGGAACCATCCATTAAGGAATCGTGCATGTCTGCAAACTCGCTGCTCTCACAAACGCCGTTAACGCCAGGCTTTATGGTGGTGCATGCCAATCGCCTGGAAGATTTGCGCGGGTTGGCGGTGGAATGGATGCGCCGACACCCGCTCTCGCCGCTGGAGAACGAGACCATTCTGGTGCAGAGCAACGGCATTGGGCAGTGGCTAAAACTGGCGCTGGCGGAAGACCCGGCCCAGGGCGGTGCAGGCATAGCGGCGGCATTGAACGTCACACTGCCTGCGCGTTTTCTATGGCAGGCCTATCGCACGGTGCTGACTCACTTAACGCACGACGAGCACGCAGTGCCCGAAACCTCGCCGTTTGATAAATCGCGGTTGATATGGCGCTTATTGCGCCTGCTGCCCAGCCTTGCCGAGCAGGAAGCTTTTGCGCCGCTGGCACGCTTTTTAGAAGTGGATCGCGACCAGCGCAAGCACTACCAACTGGCCGAGCGGCTAGCGGATCTGTTCGACCAGTACCAGGTGTATCGCGCCGACTGGCTGGACGCCTGGGCCAAGGGCAATGACGTGCTGATCACCGCCCGTGGCGAGGCACGCCCGCTGGAAGCGCACCAGCTGTGGCAGCCGGAGCTGTGGCGAGCACTGCGCGACGATGTAGCTAATAACCTAGGCCAAGCGGGCCTTAACAGCAGCCGTGCCCAGGTGCACAGCCGCTTTCTGGAAGCCGCCGTTCAGCTTGAAGGCCAAGCGTGCCCACCCGGCCTGCCCCGGCGATTGATCATTTTCGGCATCTCATCGCTGCCGCAACAGACGTTAGAAGCCCTGGCGGCGCTGTCACGCTGCTGCCAGATCGTGCTCTGCGTGCACAACCCCTGCCAGTACTACTGGGCGGATATCATTGAGCACAAAGACCTGCTCCGCGCCAGCCGCTACCGCCAGCGGCGCAAGGCAGGCATGCCCGACGCCCTGGACGTACTCGGCACCGGCGATGCCGACGACGCCCTGCACCTGCACGCCCAACCTCTGCTGGCCGCCTGGGGCAAACAGGGGCGCGACTACCTGCGCCTACTCGACGAACACGACGACGCGGGCAACTACCAAACCCTATTCGAGCAGCAGGCGCTACGAATCGATATGTTCGAGCCCTTTAGCGGCGAAGAGCGCAACTGCCTGCTCAGCCAGCTACAGGACGATATCCGTGAGCTGCGCCCAGTGGCGGAAACCCAAACCCACTGGCCCGCGCTCGACCCCGCCAGCGACGACTCCATCGTGTTCCATATCGCCCACGGCCCCCAGCGGGAAGTAGAGATTCTTCACGACCAGCTGTTGGCGGCCTTCAGCGCCGACCCGGATTTGCGCCCGCGGGATATCATCGTCATGGTGCCGGATATTGACCGCTACGCGCCCCATATTGAAGCCGTATTCGGCCAGTACCGCTCCGCCTTCGGTGGCTATAACGCTAACGCTAGACCCGACGACCCACGTTACATCCCTTACACCCTGTCGGATCAGGCCAGCCGCCACCGCTTGCCGATGATGATCGCGCTGGAAAAACTGCTGCGCCTGCCGGAACTTCGCCTCTCGGTAAGCGACCTGCTGGATCTACTGGAAGTCCCCGCGCTGCGTGCACGCTTTGGCATCGATGAACACGACTTGCCCACCCTGAGCCGCTGGATCGAGGGTGCAGGCATCCGCTGGGGGCTCAATGCCGAGCAGCGCACCCGGCTGGATCTACCCGAAGGGCTAACCCAGAACACCTGGGCCTTTGGCCTGCGCCGGTTGCTGCTAGGGTATACGGTGGGGAGTGCCGACGCCTGGCAAGGCATCGAGCCATTCGATGATATTGGCGGGCTGGAAGCCTCTTTGGCAGGCCCGCTGGCAAATCTGCTGGAAAAACTGGAAAGCACCTGGGAAACCTTCTGCCAGCCCACCGACGCCGCCAGCTGGGTGGCACGGCTGCGCGAACTGCTGGAAACCTACTTCTTGACCGACGACGCTCAAGAAAGCGTGATGCTCACCAACCTGGAAACCGCGCTACAGCAGCTGTTGGACAGCACCGAAGAGGCCGCGCTTTTTGACCCGCTGCCGCTCTCCATGGTGCGTGAACACTGGCTGGGGCAAATCGACGAGCACAGTCTTTCCCAGCGCTTCCTGGCCGGGGCGGTGAACTTCGCCACGCTGATGCCGATGCGCGCCATTCCGTTTAAGCGGGTGTGTTTATTGGGCATGAACGACGGTGAGTACCCCCGTTCCCAGCCGCCGCTGGACTTTGACTTAATGGGCAGCGACTACCGCCCCGGCGACCGCTCGCGGCGGGAAGATGACCGCTACCTG
>TARA_R100001369_G_scaffold38462_1_pt1 | contig 84100 bp, 66 predicted proteins | sample TARA_R100001369 | Tara Oceans TARA_R100001369 (sample SAMEA2621528) | marine metagenome | biome: marine biome (ENVO:00000447); feature: surface water layer (ENVO:00002042); material: "saline water (ENVO:00002010), including plankton (ENVO:xxxxxxxx)" | depth 5 m
CCTCCTCATCCTACGGCCTGATTCCTTAGCGGCTGCAAATATACACCCTCTTTTTTCTTCTCCACAAGCTTTTACTCAAGTATTTTTTAAAATAATTTTAAGAAATTCTTAAGGGTTTGAATACTCGTGAGTTACAATAGAATTATTTTTTGGCTTTTTGGAGGGAGAAAGGATTTTTTGAATACTAGAGGCCGTCGGTGACGGCGCGTTAGGGATTGAAGCGGTAGCTCCCGATAGCTATCGGGACTACAAGCATAAAGCCCGACCCCGACTATAAGGAGGGGAAACGCCCTAATTGTATTAGAAATTTTACAGGAAGAAATCCCAGACAAGCCCAAATCTTACCAAGAAATCGCGATATGGATATTCTGGAGCTGCAAAATTATTGTTTCCGGTGATTAGCGCATTGAGATGTTCTAGTTTAAAAAAGATCCTGGTTTGCTTCACTTTAGCATTAAAAAAGAAATCTACCACCGGGAATCCTCCCAGATCCTGAGAATTTTGAACATAGAATTCTGCTAGAACCGGATCATACGCATCCATACTATAGCTGGTGAAATACTTTAGGGTGAATCCTGTTTGCAAATAAAGCGCGCGTTGAAACAAATACTCTTTATAATATAATGAATTACGCGTAGTAAATGCAGGAACATTTAAATAAGCTTCCCCACTTAGCACTTTTTGATACATTAGCGTGTTCTCTAAAGCGAATTTCCCGTAACCGAATTCCTTAGTAGCTTTAATCTTTAAATAACTTATCTCTCCATCATATTGAAATGGCCTAACGTCTCCATCTTCATTAGTGGAAAAATAAGCGTAATTCTTAATTCGGGTGATATCTGCATTTAAACCCAAAAGCTTCTTAGAGTCTAGCTGAACCTTTAAGCTTTGTGTACTGGTATTGGCGAAATCGTTTTGCCAATTATAATTAAGGTAATCACTTTGGTAAAGCAGAAAATTGAAGTTTGGTGAACTTTCGTTGCTATGCAGCTCGGCCTTGAACAAATTATCCTTATTAAACTGAAAGGCTGCACCTGCCAGAAAATTATGACCTTTAAAATCGCCAGCGACATTCACCATTACATCGCCATACATTTTTAATGGTCCAAAATATTTAATATACTCTGCTCCCGCAGAATAATTTTCCCCTATAAGTCTGTTAGTAATGGTTTGTTCCGGCAAGACCACCACAGAATTGTAAGCATAATTATAATAGGACATTCCTGCCTTGAACTTTAATTTACCCAATACATTATTATAATAACTAAGCCCTGCAGTGTTTTGAATGTTCCTTAGCTTAACCTTATCGCTTATATTTGTATTCCTGAAGGACTCACCAAAAAAACTTGATGGAGCGTCCTGTTTATAAAGATATTTTTTATCGCTAAAATCTAATTGATGCTCCAGCGTGATGATATTCTTCTTGCCGGAGATAAGATCGTATTCATGATCCAGAAAAAACCGCTTTCCAAATAACGTATTCTCTGCATTTTCAAACTTAACTTCTAGAAGTGATCTATCATCAAATTCTGGTTCTTCTCGTATATACTGAGATAAAGCTTGCTCAGTTAACCCACCATTTTCATTATTTAAAAGATCTTGAGATACGAAATGGGTTTTAAGTCTGTACTTTTTATTTAGTGTCGCATAATTAAGGGTGGTCCTAAAATTACCTGTACTGGTAAGCACGTTTTGATACTTCCCTAAGGAACGCAATCCTTTATAGGCAACCGAAAAATTTAATCGCTCTGAAGTATTGATAGTAAAAAATGCATCTAAGGTTTGGCCCTGCTCTGGAACCGTTTTAAAATAGAGCTCGGTTAAAGGTGTAGGAACTTCATAATAAAAGATATCTTCTACTTCCATAAAATTGAAATGCCTCGCTCTGGCTCCTAGATCTGGGATTAGATTCTTTTTATCGAATGCATAAGCAAGCTTGTTATAGGTTTGCCCAACATTTGGAAACGGAACTAATTCGAAATTATCTTTTCTTAGATAATTGAATTTATAATCCTTTTGAATGGTGAGTGTAGTATCTACATGAGTTGAATCTCCTGAAACAGAAAATATCTTGTAGGCAGTAATGGGGGGTTTTGGAAGCGTGTCTTTTATTTCAGAATTATTAACGTTATCATCTCCTGGAGATCTACCGCCACCCAATCCCAGTTTTCTTTGTCCAAATGAACAAACTGAAAACATTAAAAAAATAAAAAAAATATGTTTTCTCATCAAAATTTATATGTAAAGCAAAAATATAATAATTCTATCTAGGCAGCTGTAGTTATTAAAACAAAAAACCACCCAATATGGGTGGTTTTTTGTTTTAATAAAATTCTTATAATCCAAGATTTAAAATCGCATTGCTATCCTTTTCATAATGATAGCCTCTCCAAAAGAAACCTTTTCCTTCAAATTTCCAAACTACTTCTTTTAAATTTGTGACCTCCCAATAACCGCTAGTTCCCTCTGTAATTAATGTATTACCATTTGGTAACCTATAAGCACCAGAAACTTTTGCGGAAAATAGATCTTCATGAGAGTAACTCCAAATTACATCTAATTCATTTTTTTGATCCTTTAACAAATTAAATGAATCCGGAATCCTTAATTCTAACACATTGGAATGTGGATTTACGGATGGTATTCCATTTGAAAAAATTAAAAGACTTTCACCACCAGGGACTAGATTGGGATTATGATTATGAAAGAACATCCGATCACTTTTATCGTTTTTATAGGCCAATGGATTTCCAAACCTGTATACTAAGTCTCCTCCAACATTATAATTTCCTCCAGAACTAGTTGCAGACTCGGCAATAGAGGTACTGTGATCTATCACCCAAACTTCGCTAAAATAATTTACACTTAAATAAATTAAGTCTCTAGTTTCATCATATTCCAAACCATTAGCATGCATAATATCACCCACATAAGACCCTTCCTTTAGAACATCTGTATAATTAATATCGATGAGGGATGGATTATCGGAAACACTGCCATAATTAAAAGCAGCGGAATTTACATCTTGCACAATATGATCCCAAGAATTCCACTCCCAAACAATTTCATTATTTACCGGATTTATTTCTATTAACTTCTCAATATATATATTCTCGTCATCCGCAGAATAACCATTTTCTATAAGTTCCTGCTTCTCCTTTTTTTCCCATGCAAGAAATAACACATTACCATTAGGGAGCATTTCTAAATCATGATGAGCTAAATTTACTTCATCTGAATAGGGATAATCCCAAATTAGGTTTCCTAAAGGGTCAACAATAGCTAATCTGCCTCCATAACCGCCAAAACTGTAGGCAGGGTCCACTGCAGTTAATGCTACCAAAAGATTACCATTATCTAAAAGTTCGGCGTCGTTTCCAATTCCAGAAGGAAGGTTCCACTCGAATAAAATTTCAGATTGTGTCTTTTCAATTATATAAGCACGATTATTTGAAGCATCATTAACTAAGACATACCCGTCCTGCACTTTATCCTGCTTATATATTAAAACATCACCGGAAAATTTTTTTGTAACAGTATCTACTATCACCTCTTCCGGTAATTCTTCTTCCCCTATTTCCGATTGAAAACCATCATCGTTTTGGCAGGATGAGAAGATAACCACCATTAATAAAATTAATATTTTAGTTTTCATAATTAGAAATAAAAAAAGGTGATTTGAATAAATCAAATCACCTTTATAAAATTTAAATTTTTAATTTTTAAAATGTGATTTCCACACTAGTTCCATCACCATAATCACCTGAAATTGTCTCTAAAACAGCACCAGCATATGATAATGTTATAGAACCTAGGTTAGGGTAAGTTAAACCATCACCGAAAGAATCTGTAACAGTAAAAGTATATGTCCCTTGAGCTAAACAAAGTGAGCGGCTTGTAGAGGCTAAACCATCTCTATATCCACCACCAGTTACCACGGTAGTTCCGGAAGCATCTTTAAGATTCCAAGCAGTTTCACTTGCGTATCCATCAAAAACAAAAGCTACAACAAATTCCTTTCCAGGACATACTCTAGCTACATTTATCCTTAAAGGAGAACCTGCAGTAAAACTAGGATCTGCTTCTAATCCAAGAAACAGGCTTTTTCCAGCTAAACCTAACTCAACATCGGAAACAGAAATACTTAAAGTACCTTCATTGGTTCCTCCCGGAATAGTTACTGTACCAGGAACAGTATATGCTCCTGCCGAAAGAGTGGTAGTTGGAAGAACAACAACATTAAAAGTCCTGTCCTGATTCGTAATATTAGCAGAATAAACTTTCACATCATAATTGGTTGTACCACCAACTTCAACTCCAACATTTGTTCCTGCAGCAGGAGCAAATTGTAAACTTACGTAGTCGGGATTTTGAAAATCATCTTCATAATCACAACTTGTAGCAAGTCCAAGTGATAAGAGAACTACGAATAATTTTAAAAAGTGTTTTATCATTTTAATATATTTTATATCGATTAGTCGTTTTGAGTACTAATAAATGGGTTAAATAGTATTTCCGCTTCAGGAATCTCAAAAGTCACTCTTTCATCATCATAGCGTATTGGCTCTCCAACAGATGAAAGATGATTGGCTCCTCTTACGTAGGTTGCTTCATTCCTTTTTAAAGCTAAATAACTTTTTCCTTCGCCCCACAATTCAAGTCTTGTTTGAAGATATACCTCATTTACAAGTGCCTGACCAGAAAGTCCATCCAAATATGAAGTATCATCTAATCGCAATTCTAAAAGAGCTAATAAAGAAGTCTTAGCTTCTGAATCCATACCTAAATTTGCATTTGCTTCAGCATTAAGTAGGTACATTTCCGCAATTCTCATATAGATTAAATCTGCAGTAACAGTCTGAGAAGCTCCCCTTGGAACTCTAGATTCATCAAAAAACTTATTAAAAGGCTGTAAGTAATTTGTACTTGAAGCGTTTTGATTAAATTGCTTTTTTCTAATATCATCATCCCTAAACTGAGCATAAAGTCCTGCATCTATAGCTTTGTTATCTCCAAATCCTGCATAACTATAGGAAAAGTAGTCCATTTGACCCCACCAAGATAATAATCCAACTCCAGAATCTGTAGTAATATCTACACCCCACATCCATCCGGAAACATTAACATCATTAAAACCACCACCGTAAGGTGCTGTATCAGGACCATCATGATTGGTATAAACTGCTTCTGTTCTACTCATAATTGAGTAATTACCCGTTGCAATAACCTGATCTGTAAGTTGTTTAACTTCTGACCAGCTACCTTTTGCAGCGTACACATAAGCTAAAATTCCCTGTGCTACATCTTTGTTAACCTGAACTTTTGCTGAGCGGGTAAATCCATCAAGCAAATCAATAGATTCCTTTAAATCTTTTTCAATTTGATCATAAATTACAGAAGCTGCCACTTTAGGACCATTTTCATCTGCAGGATCAAGATAGATAGGAAGAATTTCCTGCGCTGGATCATAAGCATTTTGGAAATACTGAGTTAGGTAAAAATAAGAATGAGCTCTTAATGCTTTAGCCTGCCCCATAATATATTTATTTGCCTCTAATTCCGGAACCACATCATTACCACCAAGTCCAGCAATTACAACGTTTGTAGATCTAATAATACGATAGTAATATCTCCAAGGCTGATAATTTGTTTGTCTTGTAAAATCTAGCGGTGCCTGAAACTCTGTTATATCGGCACGATACCAACCAAAAGAACTCACAGAAAGTGCTACATCTCCCGATAGCATATCTCCAAATATATCATATGCCTTTTGACCGAAATCTGTATGGCTTGTTGTTCCTCCAGAACCGCTTTGGAACATTAGCGAATAGATTCCAGCCAAAGTTCCTTCAAGTACAGCTGGATTAGTATCTGCCGCCTTTTCGACCTGATCTGCAGTAAGAAACTCGGATGGCTGCTTTTCTAGGTAGTCTTCACTACAACTCACTCCAAAGAGTAGTGTAACGGCAACTCCTGTTAATTTTAATAAATTTTTCATTTTCATTTTTTTTTAAAATTTAACTCTTACACCCATTGTAAAAGTTGTAAGTGGTGCATATAAACGACGTCCTGAGTTACCTGTTTCAGTAGTATTTGGAAGAAAACCATCTCTAGCAGTCTTAGCAAATAAATTATCTCCAGACAGGAATAAATTTACATAATCTATTCCACTATCTCCTAATTTTTCTCCATCCAATGTATATCCTAGCAACACGTTATTAAGAGCAAGATAGTCTGTACTTGTAACAAACCGATCTGAAGTAGATGTTCCATTCACAAATCTGTTATCTGTAAGTGCAGGTACATCTGTTATATCCCCAGGGTTTTGCCATCTGTTAAGGATATCTTTATGGAAGTTATTTCCTACTGCACCAAAACGGTCACTCATTAATTCTGCATATTGAGCGTCATATGCATATCCTCCAAGACTGTAAATAAACTGCGAAGAGAAATTAAAGTTCTTGTAGTTTCCTCCTAATCTAAAAGCACCTCTTACATCTGGAATTGCAGACTTGTTAATATATTTATCTGTTGCCTGTGCATAAGTTCTAGTAATAGTTCTTGCTATCACAGCATCTGGATTTTCAGCCAAGTAAGGTGTTAATGATGTAATTCCATCTTCACCTGTATCTAACAAGCCATTTCCGTTTGTGTCATTAAAATATTGATACCAAAGGGGAGCTCCATTAGACGGATCTACTCCTGCGTATTCTCTTACGTAAATATCGAAAATTGAACGACCCTGTGAATAAGCATAGACTCCTTGAGGATCTAATATCCTAGCTTCACCAGTAGAAGGATCAATAGGCATTCTGGTAATTTCGTTAGAAAGAACTTCACCATTTATGTTAAGATCTAAATTAAAATCTTCAGTATCAATAACGTGTCCAGTTAAATTAAATTCCAATCCAGAGTTTCTTAAATCTCCATCGTTCACAGTAATTACTGCAATACCTTGAGATGGTCCAACTCTTCTATCAAAAATTTGATCTTCCGTGTTTTTAATGTAGTAATCAACCGAAGCATCTAAATATTTTCCTATGCTAAACTCGGTACCCACTTGAAACATTTTTGAAGTTTCCCAAGTTAAATTTGGATTACCATTACCTCTAGCAGAAAGGGAAATACCATCATTTAAATTATTAATATTGAATGTATCATAACCAGAATAAAAACCTACCCCTGCTTCATCACCCAAAATACCATAAGAAGCTTTTAATTTAAAGAAGCTAAGTAAATCATTGTTATTAAGGAAGTCTTCATTTGAAACTATCCAAGCTACCCCTACAGAACCAAAAGTACCCCATTTGTCATTAACAAATCTGGAAGATCCATCACGACGTACAGATCCTGTTAGGTAATATTTATCTAAGAAATCATAATTGATCTGACCGAAGTAAGATTCAATTGCTCTACCTTCATTATAACCTGTAGCAGGACTCGCCGCAACAACATAATTATTTAGCTCATAAATATCTGAAGCTACTCCTTTTGTTTTGTAAGCATCATTATAATTTCTTTCGAAATCATTTGATTCGTGAGCAGCCAAAACTTCAAAAGTGTTATCTCCAAATTGATTGCTGTAACGTAACAATTGAAGGAAATTGGTAGTTAAACTCTCTGTATCTGCCTTAAATAAAGTTCCTCCATCTCCTACTCCAGTACCATAGAATGGGTTTGAAACATCGGTAAACCTATTAATGGAATATTGAGCACCAAATCTAGTTTCTAATACTAAATTTTTAGTAATATCAAAATCTAAGGAGAAGTTACCGTTTAATTCATTTCTTTCTGTTCCTCTAAAATCATATAAAGCAGATCCAACCGGATTTAAGTTATCTGACTGTGGTCTTGCTCTAAATCCAGAAGAACTTCCATAATCAATTTGGTTTCCACCAAAAATAGGATCTGGAACCAAATCACCATTATCATCTCTTAAGAATACACCAAAAATTGGCGCAGTTTTATCAGCAAATTCAAAAACGTTTTCAGATCCTTCGATTTGCCCGTTGTTTAAACTTTCTGAGTATGCATATCCAATATTTGCACCAACCTTTAACCATTCTTTAACCTGAGTATTAACATTTAAACGTGTAGTATATCTATCATAACCAGTGTTTATTGCATATCCATCGTCATTAAGGTATCCAACAGAAGCAAAATATTGGGTTTTCTCGTTACCACCACCAAAACGAACATTTGCTTCAGTTCTAATAGCTGAGTTAAAAGCTTCGTCAATATAACTTTCTGGAGTATACTTTCTTCCAACTCCTTCACGGATTAATCCTGTAGCAGGATCTATTACTTCTGTACCAGGAACATCGAAAAAATTATATCCCACTGGAATATAGTTAGGAGAAAAAAGTCTCGCGTTAGCGTAGGCTGCAGGATCTGCAACTCCAGTAATGACTCCACGGTTATAAATCCCTTCATATACAAGCTCTGTATAAGTCTCAGGAGAACGAATCACGTCATAACGAGGAATTATTTGATCGTTCACACCCGTTCTTACATCAACTTCAATATAATCCTCACCGAATTTAGAACCTGATTTAGTTGTGATTAATACCACTCCATTTGCACCTCTAGAACCGTAAATTGCGGTTGCAGAAGCATCTTTTAGAATAGTTGTAGTTTTAATATCGGAAGGGTTAATCGAGTTTAAATTTCCTGAGAAAGGCACTCCATCTACAACATAAAGAGGATCACGGTTTCCATTTACCGAACCAAATCCTCTAATTCTAATTGTAGAAGTAGTACCTGGTTGCCCAGAAGTATTAATAACATTTACCCCTGCAACTTCACCCGCAAGCGCTTGTGAGATGTTAGATACTGCTTTAACCTCTAGCTTTTCTGCATCTATAGTTGTTGCAGTACCCGCAAATGATTGTTTTGTAGCAGTTCCATAACCAACAACAATAACTTCATCTAGGGCTGCAGCATCTACAGCTAGGGTTACATTGATGGTATTTTGCGCCCCAACAGTTATTTTTTGGTTAGCAAATCCTACGTAACTAAATACTAATATTTGACCAGTTTCAGTACTAATACTAAATTTACCGTCAAAATCAGTTTGTGTCCCGTTATTGGTACCTTGAACGATAACATTTACCCCAGGAAGGGATAAACCATTTTCGTCTACAACTGTACCCGTGACTGTTTTCTGCTGTGCAAAGGTTAATTGCACCATAAACACTAAGAATAGTGTTAGAATTACATTAAATCTTTTTTTCATTATTTTGTTAATTTGAATTAGCCAGTGATCAATCTTATAAAAAGGTTAAATTATAAGAATAATAAGTGTTAATATCTTAACACCACACTACTGCATAGATACGCATATTTCCAAATGGTTGCGTATATTATTAAAATTAAGCTAAATTTTAACATATTTATATTTGGAACCATGTAAGAAATAGATAATGTGTTTAAGTGAACCTTACTACGCTCCAGAGCAGAATAATTGTATAGTAACATGGTTCGACAAAGGGATATAAAAAGAAAAACCGCCCCAAATGGGACGGTTTAAATTTATTTTAAAACTGTTTTAATTAATAACCAGGATTCTGATCTGTCTCTGAAATTGCAGAGTTTCTTTCAATTTCCTGTTGTGGAATTGGCCAAAGGTTATTACGAGCAGCAATAAAAGTACTGTTTGGTTTAGCCGAAAGGACTTCATCTGCAAGACCTAAACGCTTTAAAGTATATAAACGATCACCGTTCTCACCGAAAAATTCCACGAAACGCTCTTGTGCTATAAGCTCCACTACATTTGCTGAAGTTAAAACCACATCCTCAAGACCAGCACGATTACGTACCATGTTTATAAAATCTGAAGCTGTAGGATCATCACGACGAGCCAACAATTCTGCATACATCAACAATGCATCGGCGTATCTGTAAATGTAGGCATCGTCACTTCCACTACCTGGATCTTTAAATTTTCCAACTTGTTTAGCGGCTTCAGTTCCAAAGGCCCTGATCTGCGATGTTCTTGAATCACCTTCCTCAAATGCGCCTAGCAATTGAGCACTAGGAGCAACTTCGTATCTACCACCAGCTCTTAAATAAAAGAACGCATAGCCATTTCCATCAAAATCGGCATAGTCAATAGCTAATATAGCTTCCTGAGTGTTAGCCGTACCTGTAAAAAGGTCTGCATAATTTCCTGCTAAAGTTTTATCTCCAATAACAGGTTCTAAAGTAGCTTCTGCCTGTGCATACATACCACGAGTCATTTCTACCTTAGCTTTTAAAACTCTTACGGCGTTTTCATTGAAGAAAAAGATATTACCACTGGTAGTGATACCAGCTAGCGCATCATCCAAATCACTCAAAATTTGGGTATATACCTCAGTAACAGATGCCCTTGGAAGTGGATTTGCATCTATTTCGTTTGCAGATAAATTCCCAGTTAATGACAAAGGAACTCCTCCATACAATCTTACCAAATTAAAATATAAATAAGCCCTTACTGCTTTAGCCTGTGCGTCAAATCTTGCTGCAGCATCTGCATCGATCTCTACTACCTCCAATTTATCAATAATAATATTGGCAGCATTTATGGTTTCATAATGATCTGTCCAGAAGCTTGTGTTATTTACATTGTTCAAGGAGATATCATTTGCACCAAATTCAGCTAAAGAAGGAAAAGAACCAGAGTGCCTTAATTCATCTGAAAAAAGACCTGGCATATAGGCATTATAACCTCCAGCTATATAGTCTTGCTGAAACCTATCGTATAACCCATTAACAGCTGCTTGCGCTGTAGCTAAGTCAGTAATTAAACTACCTGCATCCAGAGCAGTCGTAGGCTCTGTTTCTATAAATTCATCTGCACAAGAACTCAAAAAAGAGGTGATAAGCAGAAGCATAAATATGTTTCTAAATTTTTTCATCATTTTTATTTTTTTTAAAATTTCAGGTTAAAACCTAATTTATAAGTTCTGTTAAGTCCTTGGGTAAAGAAATCTGTACCTCTAGATACACCAGTATTACCAAAAGTATTCACTTCAGGATCTAACCCTGAATAATCGGTCTCTGTCCATAAATTGTCACCACCAACAAATATTCTTAAAGATACGGTGTTTCCTAATAATTTTGGATTAATTGTATAACCCAGAACAACTTCTTTTAACCTAATGTAAGATGCGTCCTCTATTAATCTGTCAGAATCTTGATTGTTGTAAGACTGACGTCCTCCAAATCTAGGTGCAGGTAAAGTAGCATCTGTATTATCCTCGGTATAATAATCTAATTGTGAAGCAAATTTATTGAATAAGAAAGAACCTGTTGCTCCACCAAAAGCTAAACTGTTATTAAAAATATCTTTATCATATTCAAACTGAAGGTTAGCAGAAAGATCAAAATTTAAAAATCTAAAAGTGTTTCTAAAGTTTCCTGTCCATTTTGGCAAAGCATTCCCTATAAAAGTTCTATCGTTTGCATTAATATCACCATCTCCATCCACATCGATATAACGCACATCACCGGCGCCAATACCTCTTGCTGCAAGAGCTTCTGGTATTTCATCACCTTCTCTAAAGATCCCATCTGCTTGTAGACCAAAAAATGCTCCTAAAGGTTGACCAACAGCCAATCTTGTTGCAAATCCAGCATCAATTGGAATAAACTCCCCTGCTGAATCTCTATCTAAGGCAAGAATTTTATTTTCATTAAAAGCAGCTTGGAATTGGGTAGTCCAATTAAAAGCTCCTTCAAAAACCCTCGCATTTAAAGAAAATTCATGTCCTATGTTTTCCACCTTTCCTACGTTCGCAGAAATACTTGTAAACCCTGAAGAATTTCTTAAAGGTCTTGCCAATAAAAGATCATCTGTAGTCTTTACATAATAGTCATACGTTAAATCTATCCTGTTAAAAAGGGTAAGATCTGTACCTACGTTAAATTGGGTAGTAGTTTCCCATGAAAGATCTGGTGCTCCTAATTGACCTACACCAGTACCAGGATTTCCTACATATGGTCTTGGAAATGCCAATGCTCTAGAACCAAAGTTACCTAAACCTGTTGAATTCCCGGTTTGACCCCATGAAGCTCTAAGTTTCCAGTTGTTTAATACATCATTACGCATAAAATCTTCTTCGGTAATTATATATGCTGCAGAAAATGCAGGGAAGTAACCAATTTGATTTCCTTCACCAAAAACAGAAGAAGCATCTGCTCTTACAGTTGCTTCCACAAACAATTTATCTCTAAAACCAAGACCTAATCTACTAAAATAGGAAAACAATTTATTTTCTGTGATAAAGTTATCTGCCGAAACAGGAACCGCTCCGTTACTTGGTAATACAAGTCCTGCCGGAATTTGTGTTGTAAACACAGAAATGGATTCGTTATTAGTTCCTTCAAAAGAGAATCCTAAAAGACCATTTACACTAAACTCACCAATACTTTTGTTATAGTTTAAAGTGTTGGTAACATTCCATCTATTAATTAGATCGATTCCTTTGAATGATTGACCATTATTACCCTGACCTCTTCTTGTGGTTGCTGGACTAAAAATAAGTTCAGAAAAATCAAGACGCTCCAAAGAAGCCTTGGAATATAAGTTCAAATTCTCAGTAAATTTATATCTTAAGCCCACGTTAGAAAATATTCGTAATGATCTTGCATCAGAATTATCAACAACAGCATTCTGTAAAGGGTTCGAGAAAATAAAAGCACCTGTATTATATGAGCCATCATCGTTAAAAAGGTCTTCTCCCGGTCTTTCTAAAACGGCAGTGGTTAGTGCACCATATATGTTGTTGTCCCCATTAATCCTGGAATTATCAGATTCAGTAATACTCACTGCACCATCAACATCAAGCTTTTCAGTAGCCTTAAAATTGGCATTAAAACTTATAGATCTTCTGTCAAAACTTTGTCCTAAAATAACTCCTTCTTGTTTAAAGTCGGTATAGTTTGTATAGAATCTAGCTTTTTCTGTTCCACCACTAATAGTAACATCTGTTTGTCTAATCACCGCTGGAGAATCTTTATAAATTGCATCGATATAATCATCTCCAAAATCACTCGCATACAATTCCTCAAGGTTGGCAGCGCCTTCACGTTCAAGGATGTTTCCCTGTCCAATATTCACACCACCTGTGGAAAATAATCCCGGAGCGCCAAATGCAGTTTCAAATGCTCTATCGTTAAATTCGTAATACTGTCCTGCAGTAAATAGTTCATATCTGTTGATCTCTCTTTGGAAACCAGTATACGAGTTAATTTCAATAGATGTTTTTCCTGCCTCACCTCTCTTTGTAGTAATTAAAACTACTCCATTTGCACCTCTTGCACCATAAATAGCAGAAGAAGAAGCATCCTTTAAAACTTGGATGGACTCAATGTCAGAAAAATTAATATTGGCAAGAACATCATTATTTTGCCCTCCAAACGTATCATTTGAACCAACACTTCCAGATAAAATTGGCACCCCATCTACAACGTATAAAGGTTCGTTTGATCCATTTATTGAACTAGATCCACGCACTCTCACTGAGAATGCTGCACCCGGAACACCTGAATTTTGGTTTACCTGCAACCCATTGGCAGCACCTTGTAATGCACCAGAAATGGTTGGTGTAGCTATCGATCTAATTTGATCGCCTTCCACCTTCGCAACTGCAGATGTTAATGATTTTCTTGTTTGTTGACCAAAACCAACTACTACTACTTCTCTTAAAGACTCAGCATCTTGAACTAAAGTTACATTAATAGTGTTTGAAGCACCAACGGCGCTTTCCACTCTTTCCATACCTATAAAAGTAAATACCAAAACCTGACCAGAAGCAGCCTGAATACTGAAATTACCATCAAAATCTGTTTGAGTTCCATTGTTTGTTCCTTGAACAATAACGTTTACTCCCGGAAGGGGCAAGCCCGCTTCATCATTTACCGTTCCTGTAACGGTTTTGCTTTGTGCAAAGGTTAATTGCACCATAAACACTAAGAATAGCGTTAGAATTACATTAAATCTTTTTTTCATTATTTTGTTAATTTGAATTAGCCAGTGATCAATCTAATAAAAGGGTTAAATTATAAAACTGATAAGTGTTAATATCTTAACACCACACTATTGCCTAGATACTTATAATCCCATATGGTTGCGTAGAATATTAATAAGACATTAACGTTTAACACAATGTTAACAAAAGTTTACTTAAAAAAAGGGCTTGAATGCGGCACGGACGAGGCCGGGAGAGGATGCCTAGCAGGCCCTGTTACTGCCGCTTCAGTAATATTGCCCAAAAGTTTTAAGCATGCGCTTATAAATGATTCAAAACAGGTTAAATACTTAAATAGAGCTTTTTTAAAGGAAATTATAGAAGATAAAGCCCTTGCATTTGGGGTTTCCCATATTTTTAATTCAGAAATTGATAAAATAAATATCCTAAATGCCTCAATTTTGGGAATGCATAAGGCGATCGCCCAAATGAACCTTTTGCCAGATCATATTATTGTAGATGGAAACAGATTTAAAGCTTTTCCAGAAATACCTCACACCTGCATTATTAAGGGGGATAGCAAATATCTAAACATCGCAGCGGCTTCTATCTTAGCCAAAACTTATAGAGATGCTTATATGAATTTACTGCATGAAGAATTCCCTATGTACAATTGGAAACAGAATAAAGGATACCCAACAAAGGAGCATCGAGTGGCAATTAAAAAATATGGAGTGACAAAATATCATCGACTTAGTTTTAAATTGCTGCCCGATCAGTTAAAATTAGAATTATAACTTAGTACTTTTGTGAAAATCTCTTTTATATGAACAAATTATTGACAGCCTTATTGGTTGTTTTTACTTTAATCTCTTGCGAGAAATCCGAAACTAGTTCTTCAGACCTTTTTACTTTTATTCCGGAAGGCTCTTCCTATATCTTATCCACTAACAATATCCCTGAATTTCTATCTCAGGTAGATACTACTAAAGTATTGAACAAGGATAAAATACAATTTGGATTTAATTTTTCTGAAATAAAAGAATATACTCAGCTTTTGCCAGTATCAAAATCATTGATCGCGTTTAGCCGAAAAGATTCTGTTTCCTATAATTTTTTACTAATAGCTGAAGCTAAAAAGGATACATTAATAATAAAGAATCATCCTAATTTCTCTGTTGAAAGCATATCTACAAAAGAATTGGATTATAAAAAAATCAGCTTAAATAATAAGGTTACTTATTCTGCATTTATAAATAATACCATACTGGCTAGTTCTTCCAAAAAATTACTACTTGAGGCTGTTAAACTTTCTGACTCTAAAATTTTACGTAGTGAATCCTTTAACAAGGCCATTGCAGCAGCTTCTTTAGATAAATCTGCACTATTTGTTAATAATGCTACCTTAAAATCTAATTCAGAAAAGAACAAAATATCTGAAAATAAATTAGATAAACCAATTGCAGATTGGAGTGTTGTAGATCTGGATCTAGGAGCTACAAAAATAAACTTTAATGGAATTTCGGTTTCTAATGCCGACTCTGATAATATTCTGGAAATTTTCAGAAATATTCAACATCAAAAAAATGAAATTCAGAATATTGTACCGATTTCTGCATATGGATTTTACTCATTTACCTATAATGATTTCAAAAACATAGATGCTAATCTGAAGAAATATAGAAAAGACAGTCTTGTTCTAAACGATAATAATCTCCTGAATTTCACTAATGAAGCAGGTGTTATTTTTCTACAAGGAGATATGGCGATTGGCTTTAATACAACAGATTCGCAACTTGCAAAAGAATCTTTGCCAGACCCGGAGGAATTATTAACGGAGTATCGTGGAGTTTCTATTTACTCAATTTCAGAAAACTCCCCCATAAAATTTCTGGAACCTCTAATTGCTATAGAAGGAATAAAAGTATATGCTTTCTTGGATAACTTTTTGGTCTATGCAAAAAATCAAGAAGCTTTGGAAGTAATAATTAGCAATTATCAAAATAACACTACCTACTCTAAACAACAATCCTATATCGATCTACAATCCGATCTAGCTGAATCCTCTTCTCTATTAATGGTTGCAACTCCTAAGCTGTTACGGGAACAAGAATACGGATCTCTTCCCTTTCAAATTCAGCAGGACTTTTCTCCATTTCTTTCTAAGGATTATAGTTTCTCGGCCATTCAGTTTGTACAGAGCGATGGTTTTTCTCATATTCATGGAACCATTGGAAAAGGAGGAACTAACCAAGATGAAGAGGCACAAAAAACCACTACTATCAGCCTGCCAGAAACTGTTTCGGGAGATCCATTTCTATTTTCAATTTCTAGCAAAACAAATGCAATTGCCTATCAAGACATAAACAATGTGTTATATGCAGTTTCAAGCCAGGGAAAAACACTTTGGAAAAAAAAACTGGATAGCAAGATATTAGGAGAGCTTCAACAAATAGATCTTAGAAAGAATGGAAGCCAATACTTGGCTTTTGCAACCCTAAACAATTTTTTTGTGATAGATGGCCGGGGAAAAGAAACAGCGGGATTCCCTCTAAAATTTAAAGATCTTATCACCCAGCCAATTGCCATATTTGATTATGACAACAACAAAAATTTCCGATTTGTGATCACACAAAAGAACAAGCTGCTTATGTATGACGCGAAGGGAAATGCAGTAAATGGATTTGATTTCAAGGGTGCTTCTTCGGAAATAATTCAACCCCCAAAACATATCCGCATAAAAAACAAGGACTACATCGTGGTTCCAGAACAGAACGGGAAACTCCATATATTAAGCAGACAAGGTGATGAGCGAATAAGTGTAAAAGGGAAAATAGATTTTTCCGAAAGCGCCTGGTATGAAAATAACAACCATTTTGTTTCCTTAAGTGAAGACAGCAAATTATTGAAGATAGACTCCAATGGAAAAATTAGCCAGCAAAAAGTTGAAGGGTCTAATGGTTTAAAAATAACCGCCAAAGAAAATGTATTGGTGTTTTTGTCTGAAAATATTTTAAAGATCAACAAAAATGAGATTCAACTAGATTTTGGACTTTATACCAATCCTAGATTGCATAAACTTGGAGGAAACAGCTATATCTCTATTGTCGACACTCAGTCTAAAAAAGTGTATCTCTTTACCCAAAACGGAGAATTACTTCCTAATTTCCCAGTTTACGGTGTTGGTGGTTCGGGAATTACAAATAATGGAAACTCTAGAACTGCATTAATAATGGGAGAAGGAAATGAAGTTATATTTTATAGTTTTTAGCTGAATGCTGAAGCTCTGCTTCAAAAACTGTAGCAAAATGTCTTAAAAGTTTTTGTTCAACTTCTAGCATCTCAACTTTTCTTACACCTAATTCCACATTTAAGGAAGTAACTGCTTTACCGCGAATGCCGCATGGAATGATATGATCGAAATATCCAAGATCTGCATTTACATTTAGTGCAAACCCATGCATAGTCACCCATCGGCTAGCACGAACGCCCATTGCGCATATCTTTCTGGCAAATGGCGTACCCACATCCAACCAAACTCCGGTTTCACCTGGGCTTCTCTCAGGTTTCAAGCCATATTCTGTTAAAGTAAGTATGATCACTTCCTCTAAAAATCGGAGATACTTATGAATATCGGTAAAAAAATTATCAAGGTCTAAAATAGGATATCCTACTAATTGTCCCGGCCCATGATAGGTAATATCTCCACCTCGATTTATCTTATAATACTTGGCGTTCTTCTCTTCCAGTTGTGCTTCAGTAAGTAATAAGTGTTCCAAATCGCCACTTTTTCCCATAGTATACACATGCGGATGTTCTACCATCAGTATATAATTAGGCGTTTCCAAAGAAAGTTCCTCCCTCCTGTTTCTAATTTTAAGATCTATAATAGATTTGAATAACTGCTCTTGATACTCCCAGGTTTCCTTGTAATCTTTTAATCCAAGATCTTGAACCTCTACCAATTTGTTCATTATTTTCCTTTATTTAAAATTATAAGAGCAGCAATCACTCCGGGAATCCATCCTAACAATGTTAAAGTAAGCACTATTAAAATAGATCCGCAACCTTTGTCATATACCGCCAATGGAGGAAACAATACCGATAAAATAACTCTCCAAACACTCATAAATAGTTCTATTTTTCTTTTGAAGCCACAAAGATACCAATTAAAATTTGCCAATAAATGCGTAGAATTATTCTTTACAAATCCAGTTAAATTGAAATTGACTAGTTAAGTGAATGTCATTATATTTGCAACTTCTTATCCCTGAAGATAAGACACAAATTAAAAGACATCATGCAGCTATCTGAACAAGAAATTGTGAGAAGGGAAAAATTAGCTTCTCTTAGAAAATTAGGTATCAACCCTTATCCGGCAGATCTATTTCCGGTAGATCATACTACCGCCAAGATCAAATCTAATTTTGAAGAAGGTAAAAAGGTAGTTGTCGCAGGGCGATTAATGTCTCGCAGAATTCAAGGAAAAGCATCTTTTGCAGAGATCCAAGATTCTGAAGGAAAGATCCAAGTATATTTCAACCGAGACGAAATTTGTCCAGATGAAGATAAAAGCAAATACAACGAAGTTTATAAAAAATTACTTGATATAGGTGATTTTATTGGAATTCATGGAGAGCTTTTCACAACTCAGGTTGGCGAAAAAACGATCATGGTTAAGGAATTCTCTTTGCTTAGTAAGGCATTGCGACCATTACCTCTACCTAAAACCGATAAAGAAGGTCATATTTTTGACCAATTTAATGATCCTGAACAACGCTATAGACAACGTTATGCAGATCTGGTAGTGAATCCTAAAGTGAAAGAAGTTTTTGTAAAGAGAACAAAACTTTTTAATGCCATGCGTAATTTCTTTAATGATGCTGGTTATTTTGAAGTTGAAACGCCGGTACTACAACCAATTCCTGGTGGCGCTGCGGCAAGGCCATTTATGACGCATCATAACGCATTGGATATGCCACTTTATATGCGAATTGCTAACGAATTGTATCTTAAAAGATTGATCGTAGGTGGTTTTGATGGTGTTTATGAATTCTCAAAAAACTTCAGAAATGAAGGAATGGATAGAACCCATAATCCAGAGTTTACAGCCATGGAGATCTATGTAGCTTACAAAGATTACAATTGGATGATGGAATTCTGTGAGCGGCTTTTAGAACATTGTGCGGTAGCTGTGAACGGTACGACAAAAGCTACTTTCGGAAAACATGAAATAGATTTCAAAGCCCCATATGCGAGAGTAACAATGGCAGATTCTATTAAACACTTTACTGGTTTTGATATTACCGGAAAGAGTGAATCTGAAATACGCCAGGCCGCCAAAGATCTTGGAGTTGATGTGGATGATACCATGGGGAAAGGAAAACTGATAGATGAGATTTTTGGTGAAAAATGTGAGGGTAATTATATTCAGCCAACCTATATTACGGATTACCCAAAAGAAATGAGCCCATTATGCAAAGAACACAGAGATAATCCGGAGTTAACGGAACGTTTTGAATTGATGGTTTGTGGAAAAGAAATAGCGAATGCCTATTCAGAATTAAACGATCCTATAGATCAACGGGAACGTTTTGAGCATCAAATGGAATTGGCTAAAAAAGGTGATGAAGAAGCAACAGGGCTTATAGATTATGACTTTTTACGCGCTTTAGAGTATGGAATGCCTCCTACGTCTGGAATGGGAATTGGAATGGACAGATTGATCATGTATCTAACAAACAATCAATCTATACAAGAAGTTCTTTTCTTCCCTCAAATGAAGCCAGAAAAGAAAGCTGCTGTTCCTAAACCTGAAGATTTTATAAAAGTTGGGGTGCCTCAAGAATGGGTTGATGTGGTTATGAAAGAATATTTAACTATTACAAAGTTAAAAGATCAAAAAGCAACACAAGTTCATCAAAAATTAAACGGTTTAAGAAAAAAGAATAAATTATCTATACCTGCGCTTCAGTTAGAAGAAGTAGAAAAGTGGTTCTAAAATGTTAATTTTTCAGTTTCTTTCTGAATAAATTAAACCTTTTTATAAAATTTCGGTCTAAAGGCTACCAAGAGGTAGTCTTTTTTCGTTTTTAATTTTGGTAAACTAATTCTGCTTCTTATATTCAAAAAATTATTCAATTAAAACAATTTTTATGACCAAACAGTTCTCCTACAAGCTATTATTAATAGCCTTGTCAATCTCTGTATCCGGTTGTGCCGTTTTTCAGCCTAAAGAAAAAAAGGCCTCGACGCAAACAGCAGCAAAATCGGAATCCAAAGACAAAACTGGCATTAAACCTTATGACAAGGTAATTACCAAAGAAGCGAAATCTGATAAAGGATTATTTACCGTTCACAAAGTAGAAGATAACTACTTCTACGAAATCCCAGACAGCCTTTTTAACAGAGAAATGCTTATGGTTACCCGTATAGCGCAAACTGCCTCTGGTATTGGTTTTGGTGGTGGTAAACAGAATGAGCAGGTTTTAAGATGGGAGAAAAAAGATAAAAGCGTATTATTAAGAGTAGTTTCCCACGATGTTTATGCAGCAGATTCTCTTCCAATTCATGAAGCAGTGGTAAATTCTAACTTTGAACCTATTCTATACTCTTTCGAAATTGAAGCTCTTCACAAAGATTCTATCAGCAATTCTACAGTAATAAAAGTAACAGATCTTTTTAAGAAAGACGTTCAGGCCTTAGGATTTCCCGAAAGTAGCCGTAAAGAATACAAAATCACCCGTTTAGATGAGAGTAGATCTTATGTAGATACCATTAGAAGTTATCCAGAGAATATTGAAGTGCGACATGTGAAAACCTATAATTCATCTGAACCACCTTCGAATTCAAGTACTGCTTCAATTTCAGTAAAAATGAGTAATTCCATGATCCTACTTCCAAAAGTTCCTATGGAAAGAAGATATTATGATGAAAGAGTTGGCTGGTTTACAACCGGGCAGGTAGATTATGGACTAGATGCTCAAAAAAGTGAAACTGTTCGCTATCTTGACCGCTGGAGACTCGAAGTAAAGAATGAAGATCTTGAGAAATTCAAGAACGGAGAGCTGGTTGAACCTAAAAAACAAATTATTTATTATATTGATAGAGCCACTCCAAAAAAGTGGATACCATTTATAAAAGAAGGAATAGAAGATTGGCAGATTGCATTTGAAGCTGCCGGCTTCAAAAATGCTATTATAGCAAAAGATCCTCCAACAAAAGAAGAGGATCCAGATTGGAGCCCAGAAGATGTAAGATATTCTGTAGTAAGGTATTTAGCATCTCCAATTCCTAATGCAAATGGTCCTCATGTGAGTGACCCGCGTTCTGGTGAAATATTAGAATCTGATATTAACTGGTATCATAACGTAATGACTCTTTTAAGAAACTGGTTCTTTGTTCAAACAGCTGCCATAAATCCGGAAGCTCAAGGTGTTGCGTTTAAAGATGAAGTAATGGGGCGCCTTATTAGATTTGTATCTTCCCACGAAGTTGGACACACATTAGGTCTTCCACATAATATGGGAAGTAGTGTTGCATATTCTGTAGAAGATTTAAGAGATCCAGAATTCACTAAGAAATATGGAACTGCCCCTTCTATTATGGACTATGCCCGATTTAATTATATCGCGCAACCTGAAGATGGAGATGTTGCTTTAATGCCAGAAGTAGGACCATATGATAAATATGCAATTATGTGGGGTTATAAACCTTTACCAGAAAAAAAGGGAGAAGAAGAAAAACCTTTTCTGGACAAATGGATTCTGGAAAAAGCCGATGACCCTATCTACCGTTTTGGAGCACAACAAAGAGGTGTTATTGATCCAACCTCTCAAACCGAAGATCTTGGTGATGACGCTGTACTTGCCAGTCAATACGGAATAAAGAACCTTAAAAGAATAATTCCTAACCTTATTGAATGGACTGCAGAAGATGGTAAAGATTATGATGATCTAGAGACTATGTATGAACAGGTTTTAGGACAATACAACCGTTATATGGGTCACGTTGCTGCAAATATAGGTGGTGTAAAAAAATTCACCAAGACATATGACCAGGATGGAGCTGTATATTTCCACGTAACTGCAGATAAGCAAAAGATAGCAATGAAATTCCTTCAGGATGAATTGTTCTCTACCCCGGAATGGCTTATTGATCAAGAGATCTTTAATAAAATCGAATTTGATGGAAATGTAGAGCGTTTAAGAGGTACTCAGGAAAGAACTTTAAACAATTTGCTAGACTTCGGAAGGATGGCAAGGCTTATTGAAAATAGTGAGATAAACGGAAGAGAAGCTTATGGACTTCTAGATATGATGAGCGAACTTAGAAACGGAGTATGGAGCGAACTTAGAAAAGGTGGTGAAATTAGCACCTACCGTAGAAACCTTCAACGTGCATATATCAACAGAATGGATTACTTAATGACACAGGAACAGCAAAACAGTCGATTTAGCCGCGAAACAAGTGTTGATGTTGGCCAGAGTGACATTAGACCTGTAGTAAGAGGAGAACTGGTTACTTTACAGCGTAACATTAGAAACGCGGTAGGAAGATCTAATGATCAGTTAACCCGTTATCATTTAATGGATGCTTTGGAAAGAATTGATCTAATCCTAAATCCTATTGCAAAAGGCTAATTTTCTTTTAAAATTTTAAGATTTGAAACGGTTGCTTTAACAGCAACCGTTTTTTTGTGTTAAAACATATTTAACTACTCATACATTGCTTATTTTTAGATGCTTAAGTATTAATTAAAAATTTACATTATGAAAAAAATAAGTTTAGTGCTAATAATGATCATGTTCTCCTTTGCAACTTTTGCACAAGTAAAAAAAGAGCATAAGGATAAAGACAAAGATCATATGGAGCATAAAGAAATGAAACATATGAAAATGATGGGGGACGAAGATCCAACCGAATTTTCTGAAAGTATGGGTATTAAGTTAGGTTTAAATGCTGATCAAAAAGAAGCTATTAAAAAAGCGCAGTTAAAAAGAAAAGAAAACCTGATGGAATTGAAAGTTGATCATCAAAAAGAGATGACCGGAGAAGATGCTGAAGACATGCCTAAAGAAAGAGCTGAAATGCATGAAGAAATGATGAAGATAAATTCTGATTTTAGAGAATCTATGAAAGAAATATTAGATGATTCTCAATATGCAAAATGGGAAATGATGCATGCAGATCAAATGAAAATGCACGAAAAGAAAATGAAAATGCACGAGGAGAAAAAAATGATGCATGACGGGAAAATGAAAATGCATGGCGAAAAAGGGAAAATGAAATCCACCAAGACCAAAGAAAAAGAAGATCATGATGATGATAATCTTTAAAAGTAATTCAACTTTATTATTGATTTAAAAAAAACCGGCAACTTGCCGGTTTTTTTTTTAAATTTATTTCTCTGAATTTTAAACCTTTCTTAAATCTTTAAGTCTAAGATATAGGATATGGAAAAAATTACATATTCTAGTATATTTATAGCCCTACAAAGCCACTTCATATTATGAAGTGGCTTTTTTATTATTCTTTAATTACTAACTAATTTTCGCGGTTCTTAATCTTAAAGCATTTGCTATAACTGAAACCGAACTAAAGCTCATTGCTAAGGCTGCGATCATTGGAGACAACAACAATCCGAAGAAAGGATAAAGAACTCCAGCCGCAATTGGCACTCCTAATGTGTTATAAATTAAAGCAAAAAATAAGTTCTGCTTTATATTTCGCATCACTTTTTCACTTAATCTCTTTGCTTTTACTACGCCTTGCAGATCTCCTTTCACTAAAGTTATCTTTGCGCTTTCTATAGCCACATCGGTTCCTGTACCCATTGCAATCCCAACATTAGATTGTGCCAGTGCAGGTGCATCATTAATACCATCTCCTGCCATCGCCACCAATTTACCTTCCGATTGGAGACGTTTTACTTCATTCAATTTATCTTCTGGCAACATTCCCGCTTTAAAACTGGAAAGATGTAGTTGATCTGCTACTGCTTTTGCAGTTTTTTCGTTGTCGCCAGTTAGCATAATTACTTCTATCCCATCATCCATTAATTCCTTGATCGCTTTCGCACTTGTTTTTTTAATAGGATCTGTAATGGTAATATAACCTACAATTTTATTGCCCACAGAAACATAAGAAACCGTTTTGCCTTGTTCTTGCTCTGCTTCCACCTTACTCTTGAATTCTGAAGTGATCTCTGCATTTTCAGCATCCATCAATTTATCATTTCCAATAGCAACTTTTTTTCCATCAATTTCCCCAGTCACACCTTTTCCAGTAACCGAATTAAAATTGACTGCTTCTGTTAAATTCACATTTTTCTCTTTTGCATATTTCACAGTTGCTTCAGCCAAAGGATGCTCGCTCATAGCATTTACCGAAGCTACATACTTTAAAACCTCTTCTTCAGAATAATTAGTAGTTAATGCAACCACTTTCTCTACAGAGGGTTTCCCTTCGGTGATCGTTCCAGTTTTATCTATAATAAGCACATCTACTTTATCCATTTGCTCCAAGGCTTGTGCATTTTTAATTAACACCCCGTTTTGAGCTCCTTTTCCAACACCAACCATCACAGACATTGGTGTAGCCAAGCCCAAAGCACAAGGACAGGCGATTATCAACACGGCAATGGCATTTATCATTGCATAGGCATAAGAAGGTTCCGGACCATAAATTGCCCAAATAACAAAGGTTATTATAGAGATAATCACAACAATTGGAACAAAATAGCCGGATATTCTATCTGCTAACTTTTGAATAGGAGCTTGTGACCTACTGGCATCATTTACCATTTTTATTATTTGAGACAACAAGGTTTCATTTCCAACCTTTTCTGCTCTCATCGTAAAACTCTGGTTGCCGTTGATGGTTCCTGAGCTTACTTTGTCTCCTTCAGTTTTATCTACCGGAATAGGCTCACCAGTTATCATAGATTCGTCTAAGCTACTTTGGCCTTTCTCAATTGTTCCATCTACAGGAATTTTATCTCCTGGTTTTACACGTAAGAGATCGCCAACCATAATTTGATCTGTAGGTACTTCTTTCTCTACTCCATCAACAATCTTATAAGCTTTATTTGGAGCGAGTTTTAAAAGTTCTTTTATAGCGCTATTCGTTCTACTGTGGGCTCTGGCTTCTAATAACTGACCCAAAAGCACCAGCGTTAAAATAACGGTAGCCGCTTCAAAATAAACATGTACAGTACCCATTTCCGTTTTAAACTGATCTGGAAAAAGGTGGGGAAAAAGCAGTCCAAATACACTAAAAACCCAGGCCACACCTGCTCCAATCCCTATTAAGGTGAACATATTAAGGTTCCAAGTGATTATAGATCTGTAAGCACGTTCAAAGAACATCCAAGTTGCATAGAAGACCACTGGAATGGAAAGACCTAACTGAACCCAGTTCCAAGTTTTCATATCCAACCAATCATAAAGCGGATTTCCCGGGATCATCTCCGACATTGCAATCAAAAATATAGGTAGCGTAAACAATACCGCTATCTTAAATTTTTTGAGCAGCTTCTTATAGGTTTTTTCTTCCGCAGAAACATCGGCCTTCATGGGTACCAGATCCATACCACAGATAGGGCAATCCCCAGGTTCATCCCTAATGATCTCAGGATGCATCGGGCAGGTATATTTTGTACTAGAAGACTTTAAACTCATTTCCTCCACGAGATCCATCCCACAGACAGGACAGTCACCAGGTTTATTATAAGTTTTATCTCCTTCGCAATGCATTGGACAATAAAATGTTCCAGTCCCATTTTCTTTGCTTTTGGCAGGATCATTTTCATCTGTATTGGGAGCTTTTCCTTGGGGATAGATCTGGTAAGATCCTCCTTCATTCTCCAAAGCTTCTTTAAATTTTTGAATCTTAATGTGAGATTTCATTTCAAGGATCGCTTCCTTTTTTTCTAAACTAACAGTGGCTTTAGAAACTCCCTCTACCGCGCTCAATACTTTTTCTACATGTGTTCTACAACCATTACAAGTCATTCCTGTGACATCATACGTATGACTCATGGTTTTCCCTGGCTCATGTATCTGATATCCGCCTCCATCTTCTTCTAAGGCTTTTTGAAAAGTACTTAACTTAATATGAGAATTCATTTCGATCTCTGCTTCAGCCTTCTCCAAGTTCACAGTTGCATCTGTTACCCCATCAACCTTCTTCAATGCATTTTCTACGTGAGTTCTGCAACCATTACATGTCATTCCAGAAATACTATAACTATGTTTCATTTTATTCAGAATTAAAAAAACCCAGAGAATTCCGGGTTTAATTATATTTATTTGTTTGGATTAGGCTAAATGTGCTTCACAAACACTAGCACAGTTTCTACATGCTTTAGCACAGGCTTTGCAATGTTCATGCTCGTGTTTCTCACATTCGTCTGCACAGGCATTACAAACTTTTATACAATAACGAATTAGATCGTCTACATCATGATAGCCAGTTGCTAATAATTGATCTAATGTGCTACAAACTTCTGCACACACCTTATCTATCCTTATACATTTAACCATCATTTTTACGTTCTCTTCATCTAAGCAAGCATCTGCACAGTAATTACAATGATTTATACAATTACCAAGTGCATGTACCATTTTTTCATTTCTCATAATTTTTGGATTTTGGTTATACCCAAAGTTACTTAATAGAACTATTAAAGACTTTTAAAATTATGGTAAGATTTTATGAATAAATGGGATTTCAATGGATTTCTAAAAAAAAACTAGGTGAAAATTTTAAATTGACATAAGTTTCATTCGCCTGATGGAGTTTTTTAATTACGTGGCGATATCATTCCATTTCCATCCATCTCTCTCTATTAGGGTTAAAAAAGTTGCCCGATTCTGCTGAATTTCCTTCTTTAGATCTATATTTTCCCAATTATCTTTTAGCATTTCCTTTTCTTCTAATAGCTTTAAAGAAAGCAATTTTGCTGATTCTTTATTAACCTTAATATTAGAGACGTCCGCAATTACTTTTATGTAATTATATAAAGCAGTTCTAATTGAAGATAATTCCTGCTCGGGAATTGTATATTCAGGCTTCAAGAAATTTTCCATTACAAATATAACTTCATTTAAACGAGCCACTTGAAGAACAATAGAATGTTCTTTATCACTATTATGAAAATAATGGATCACAGGATAAGCTCTGTGGTTTTGGTTATGTTCTAATAAAGCATCAGAGAAGTTAAGAAGCTGAAGTTTAAAGAAAGTATAATCGCTCCCTTTCCAAGCATTAAGTATAATCTTTTCAACACTATCTCCTAAACTACTTAAATTGATTCCTAGTTTTCGTTGTTTTATCACGGCAGATAGAACAGGAATAAAATAGGTAACAGACATCGTTATTAAAATAAGTCCGGTGAAGGAATATATATCTGTTATTACACGCCAAAGGTTATTCGATGGGGTGAAATCTCCAATTCCCAAGGTAGAAATTATAAAGCCGGAATAGTATAATTTTTCTAAAGCTGAGCCAGGTATTTTAGCCGAATTCACAACAGAATCGCCATCGGCAAGTAATAATAAGAACAAACTTAGCACTAGTAACCCAACCCAAATTAAAATGATCTTGATTAGTAGATAAAAACCGGCTTTTGCCAAAAACTTGGATTTACCATCTTTACCTGCCAGTACTAACATCACATTCCAAAAGAAATGAGAAAATTTACTGGTAAGCCATCCACTTCCCTGCATAGAGAGAGTGGTTTTAAGAATATCACATACCACTCCAAAATAAATTAAACAACCTAGAATTATTAAAAGATATTGCATAAGTTCTAATATTTGAAAATGAATTTTTTCTAATTAAAAGATGTCTAAAGAATCTCTGTTAAGGGCTTTATTTGCTTTGTAATTGGTTGGAGTAATTCCTGTGTATTTCTTGAATTGGGTAGAGAGATATGCTGAACTTCCGAATCCAAGTTTATAAGCGATCTCTGAAATGCTTAATTCATCATACTCCAATAATTCTTTAATCCGCTCTACCTTAATTTCATTCTGATATTGCTGAATACTTTTACCTTCTGTCTTTGAAAAGATGGAACTGAGGTGACTATAATCAAAGTGGAGTTGTTCGCTTAAAATGTTAGATAAATTTTGATGGGTTGCAGTATCTTCTTCAAATATCTGTTGTAAAATTAACGCCTTTATTTGCTTTACAATGCGCTCATTTTTTTCTGAAATTATCTCAAATCCAACTTTCTTAAATTCATTTTCAAGCAGAACTAATTCCTGAGTATCTATAGAACGCTGGAGTTCTATAGTTCCTAACCTAATACTTTTGAAAGCTACATTATGTTGCGCTAAAATGACCTGCACGGTAGAAATACACCTATTACACACCATATTCTTAATATGTAGCAAATTAGATTCCACGAAAACAAAATATTAGTTGAAACAAAAAAACCTATCTCACACCTTTTAATAAGAAAAGAGATAGGTTATACTATTTTTAGTTGTTGTAATTAGTTAAGAACTTCCTCTATTCTTCCACAGTTTAGCATCTTTTCTCCGAAGTAAGGATTTCTTATTTCTTCTTCGTTGGTATACCAATAATCTCCTTTTCCTTCAAAGGCCATAGGACAAAATTGCTTGTAGATTTGCCCAGAGGATAGAGAACCTTTAAGTACTGTTTCCATCCCTTTTGTAACCTTAGAAAATGCTTCTCTTTGCTTGTTGATATCTGTAGCTTCCATAAGTAGATTGGCTGCATCTACCAAGCTTTGTTCTGCTTTTGCTTCAACTAAACTTTCTTTCAACATTTTTGCATGCTCTTGGGCCGCAGCATTATCTGAAGCTACCAATGCATTTTTTATTTCAATATAATGTTCAAAAACAGTTGCCGTAGTAGTTTCTTTAAACTGAACATCTATAACTTCTTCTTTAGAACTAACCGCCAATGAATCTGATTCCATATCATGATCCATTTCCTGATCCATCACTTTATCATCGGTTTTATTTACTTTATCTCCACAAGAATAAAACCCTAAATTTGCTGCAAATACAACAACCAATAATCCATTTCTAATTTGCTTTTTCATTTTTTTTCTTCTTTTTATTTTTATTAAAAACTTTTCTAATACTTGGTGAAGAGGTGAACCATAGGGTAAAACCACTTAATACTGTAATCAGGCCTAAAAGCGAAAAAGCTCTTAATATAATTGTATTAAAATTATCACGTCCTTCATAATCCATGGTATGAGTCATCCAAAGAAAATCGAACCATCGCCAATCTCTATGTCTAATAGCCTCAAATCTTCCATTTTCTATAGAAACATATGCTTTAATATTTTCTGCAGAATCGAAGGAGATCACATAAGCTGGTAAAGGCTTTTCACGATATTCATGATGTTTATCTATACTGGTGATCTTTTGAACATCTATAATTTTTAGATCTTCTAAAATATATTTTGTTGCAACCTCAACAGCCTCTTTTTTAGATATTCCATCCTTTTTCTCACCAGTTTCAGCATTGAACAACAATTCCTTATTTACCCAATAAAAAGGTTTTCCTGCAATCTCTAAAAGCTCCAGATTTTTTATTTCTGAATTTAAAACCAATTGAGAAGGACCTACTAAACCGCTAAAACTTGCATGTTGTATATTCTCTTTTAAAAATTGATCTCCATGAATTTCGTCTATATCTGTCCAACTAAAATATAAACCACTTATAGTCCACATTAAAAATTGAATCCCTAAAAACAAACCCAAGTAACGATGTGTTTTTCTTATTTTGAGCGCTGTTTTTCTATGAACCATTTAATTAATTTAATTGCTCCTTGTTCGTTATGCTTTCTAACCAATCCATAAGTGTTTTCTTGTCCGCATCTGATAAACCTGCATCTTGATGCAACCAAACGTATTCTTCTAAAGGCATCTTATCATTTTTTACCTCCTTTATTGCTTCTTCCAATTTATGATCTTTTCTCTTCTGGGAATAATCATCAAATTCACTAAAATTCAGTTCACTTTTACCTTCATCTACATGATCTGCCAGATACCAATTAACCGGTTGGATCTTATTGTACCAAGGGTAACTGGTGTTATTACTATGACAATCATAACAAGAAGCCCTTAATATAGCTTCTACTTCCTTTGGGGGATTGTAGGTCGCAATAAAATCTGAAGTGGGAATGGTTTCAGATTGATTATAATTTTTAGGAAAAAATTGAATAACGATTAAAACAATTAAAGCCATTATGGCAAGAATTTTTAAAACTTTCATTTAAATATTTATTTTTTAGACCTAACAACGTCTTTGGTTTATCAAAATAAAGATTTTTATTTTGATAATTTTAAAAATCAACTATTTACTTTGTTCTTTATCAATATCTACTTATTTATTATACATAATGAAAGAAATTTAGATTAATAAAATTCCCTAAATTAGAAAGAAACTTAGGTAAACAACTAATTAAACAATAATCTATTCTCTTCCCCCCTTTAGAACCACAAAAAATATATTTTAGATCCTATCGAGTAGTTCACCTACCCAATCTAATACTAATTTCTCTTCAGATTCTGAAATCTTGGAATCCCTATGAATTAATGTATAGGACTCCAAAGGCATTTTACCTTGTTCTACTTCTCTAAGTAGGGATTTTAACTTACTTTTTTTCCGTCTGTTAGAATAATCTCCAAATTCATTAAAGTTGAATTCCTCTTTCCCATGTTCTATATGTTCTTCCAAATACATAGCCACAGGCTGGATCTTATTATACCAAGGATACTCTGTGTTGTTACTATGACAGTCGTAACAAGAAGTTCTAAAAATGCGTTCTACCTCTTTTGGCGGATTGTAAGTTGCAATAAAATCTGTAGCTGGCACAATATCACTTTGGTTGCGGGTAGTAGGAATAAATTGAATTCCTATTAGCACAACCAAGGCAACAATGGCAATTATTTTTAAAATTTTAATCATCTAAATCTCCTTTTGAATAGATCCACATGTTAGCATTTTATTGTCATAATAAGGATTTTTTATCTCCTTAAATTCGCTCAACCAGATTGCACCTTTTCCATCATTGAACATTGGGCAATAAGCCTGAAACAGTTTTTTTGAAGTCCCCGTAATAGCGATCAAGTCGGCCACATCCTTACTTAGGATTTCAAAATGCTCTCTTTGGTGATCCATGGCACTTTTTTCAATATGTTCTGCATGTTCCCTTGCATCTTCAATAATGTCCTTTAATTTCGTTTGATTTTCTTCAGAATAATTTTTAACTTCAAATGAATCTAAAGCGCTAACAAGTTTTTTTCCTGAACTTGCTGCTGCATCTGTATTATCTGCAACCAAGGCATTTTTAACTTCTAAATAATTCACAATAATAGCATCGGAGGCAGATTTATCTTGATCCATTGCCATATTACCGGATGATTTCATTGAAGAGTCATTCATTTCCATATCATCATGTTCCATCTCCATATTGTCATGAGCATCTTCTTTTTTAGAATCTTTACATGAAATCGCTGTGAAAGTGAGTATTGCAATAAGCATTACGCTTAAAATTGATTTTAAATTTGTCATATTTTGTTTTGTTTAGTACTAATTTATATTTAATTGTTAATCATTAACCTCGTGGCAAGCCTATGAGGAAAGGGAAAATGTTTTTAAACTTTCCAGACAAACTAGGGGAATTAATCCCTCAATGAGTGTTAAAACCGTATAGATAGCCCACCGCCAGCACCAAATCTATTATCATAGCTCCCCATTAATGAGAAGTTTCTAGATAACATATATTCCAAGCCTGCGCTCCAGGTAACTTCTTTTTCAAAATTATCCCCTGCCGGAAGATCGTTTACCCATCCAAAATCTGCCTGATATTCATAAATCCCAAAAATGGATGTTCTTGGGAAGATCATTATTTCTCTACTTAAACTTAATTGAGGGCGTAATTCATTATCTATACGCACATCAAGATTAAATAAATAAGGTGTTAAATATCTAATTCCCGCGATAGCAGTTGTATTAAGTTCCTCAAGACTATCTTCCATTTCATTCTCAACATTTACACCTCCAAATACACGTAAATAATCAAATAAATACCGCTCATAACTCACTTCAGCTTCCAAATTCTTATTCCAACCATATTCTGCAGTTACGTTGAATTGATTTCGAATATTAGAAGTAACAAGGTTAAGTTCGGTCATATGTGAAGCTGCATCCAACATTCCCCATGAATACCACATATCGGTTTCTTTTACCAATTTTGAAACTGGAAATTCTTCCAAACGTTCATCTCTTGGGGTATCATAAGAAAACACCCTTGCCATTCCTCCCATCATATGATATAGAATATGGCAGTGGAAAAACCAATCTCCATACTCATCCCCATAAAATTCGATGGTGATCTTTTTCATTGGAGGAACATTTACAGTATGCTTTAATGGGGAGTATTCGCCATTTTCGTTGATCACTCTAAAGAAATGCCCATGTAAATGCATAGGGTGATGCATCATAGTAAGGTTGTTTAAGGTTATTCTAGTAACCTCATTCCCTTTAATTTTTATTTTATCCGTTTCGGAAAGAGGCACTCCGTTCATACTCCAGATATATCTATTCATGTTTCCGGTAAGATTCAGTAAAATTTCATTTACAGGAATATCTTTACCGTATGTTGTTTTCTCTGGAGATTTTAAGTAATCATAATTGTATTCAGAAAACATATCCATTCCATGCATGCCTTCCATTTCCATTGTAGAGTTGTCCTTCATCGCCATTTTAGAATGATCCATCTTTGAATGAGCCATCTTCATAGTATCTTTCTTCATCTCCATCTTGGAATGATCCATCTTAGAATGGTCCATTTCATTCATGGGCTTAGAGGTAGTTGGCAGATTTTCATGTTTAATATTATGCTGGATGGTATCTTTTACTTTTTCATGTTGAAGTGCAGGTTTCACTTCGTTGATGTGTAAACTATCATTCATTTTCTTCATATCCATTTTAGAAGGATCCATCTTAGCATGATCCATCACCATAGTATCTTTGTTCATATCCATATTAGAGTGATCCACTTTCGAATGATCCATTTTCATAGTATCTTTCTTCATCGCCATCTTGGAGTGATCCATTTTGGAGAGATCCATTTTTGAATGGTCCATCAACATTGTATCCTTCTTCATTTCCATCTTGGAATGATCCATTTTTGAATGGTCCATTTCCATTCCCTCCATTTGCATTCCATATTTGTCCTGCATTTCAAAACGCTCATCCTTCTTGGGTCGAAACTTTAACGCAGGAGCTCCCATTTTCATTTTCATTTTAGCCATTTTTTGCATCATGGCGATCTTGTCTGGTCTTGGTACAACTTCTGCTTCCATCACTTTACCAGATCCTAAAAATGCGGAGGCCGATCCAGATCCATCTTGTGCGGTAATTCTGAATTCTATTTTTCCATTATCTGGGATTTGCACTATAAAATCATAAGTTTCTGCAACACCTATAAAAGTCTTATTCCTTTTTATTGGAACTACATTTAAGCCATCTGCAGAAACTAATGTTGGGGTTTGTCCTCCAAATGTCATCCAGAAAGAAGTGGATGCAGAACCATCTATTATTCTTAATCTAACTTTTTCGCCTGGCTTAAATTGAGGATATTCTACTTTTTCTTCTCCGTTTATTAAGAAAGCGGGATAATACACATCTGCAATATCTGCTCCTTCCATTCTCTGCCTCCAAAAATCTACTTGAGCACCTAAAGCACCACGAGCAATAACTTGATTTAGAGGTGTGGCCGTTCCCTTAGCTATACTGTACCATTCTGTCCCTCTTTTCAAATTTCGAAGTACATTGTGCGGTTTTTCATTGGTCCAGTCAGACAGCATCAAGACCAGTTCCTTATCATATTCTAAAGTTTTCTCTTTCGGCTGTATTACTATAGAGCCAAAAACCCCACTTTGCTCTTGTAACATAGTATGTGAGTGATACCAATAAGTACCAGATTGATTTATTGCAAATTCGTATTTAAAACTTTGTCCAGGTTTTATGGGCGGGGTTGTTAAATAGGGAACCCCATCAAAGAAATTAGGAAGAATAATTCCATGCCAGTGAACAGAAGTTTCTTCACTCATTTCATTCTTTACATAAATAACAGCATATTCGCCTTCTGTAAATTCTAGAGTAGGACCAGGAATACTTCCATTAACCGTCATCCCCATTACATTTTTTCCTGCTTTATTTACCATTTCCTCTTTCAAAGTCAAGGTGTACTCATGCACTGGCAAATTAGCTGAGTTACCTTCTCTGGCCTCAGGATTTTGAGCGTAGACTGTTAGCGTTAAAATGAATAATACTACTAATAAATAATTTTTCTTTAGCATGATATATCTGGGCGAATCTAATTAAAGTATAATCTTTTATAAGGTATTCTAATGAGTTAAAAAAAATGCCCAAATCTATGATCCGGGCATTTTTTTCATTATTTATCGGCATTTTCCAACCGATAAAGTATCTTTTTCATTTGTGCTATTTCACGGGCTTGAGCTTCAATAATTTCCTCTGCCAGCTTTTTTGCTTCTGGATCTTGTATATCTGCTCGTTCACTTGTTAAAATTGCAATAGAATGGTGTGGAATCATCGCTTTCATCCAAAGTATATCCCCAATAATTGGAGCCTGCGCTCTTACAAGTCCTAAGGCACTAACAAATAATAAAAAGCTACCTACGTAAATAGCAATGTTCTTTTTCTTGTCTTTATACATTTTAGACATGAGAGAAAGCATAATTACAGCCATGGCTGCGATTCCTAAACTACTCATATAAAATCTTGTAAGACTAAAATAAACATGGTCCCACTCATAAGTATTTAAGTACATAGTTATATACATTGCCACGAACGACAAGCCAAGCATTAAAAAAAACTTTCCGTAATTTCCACTCATTTCTTTGTGATTTCTTTCTTCTGAATTCATTTTTTCTGGTTTTGTAGTTAGTACAAGATATTTTTACTTCTTAATTGTTTTGGTTACAGACCCACAATTAGGCATTTTATCTCCAAAATACGGATTAGATATTTCTTCTACATCTGCATACCAATAGGCTCCTTTATTATTGAAGGCCATAGGACAAAACTTTTTATAAATGGTTCCACCAGAAAGTGCATCTTCGAACATAGACCCTGCCTTTTCTGTAAATTGAGAAAATAACGCTCGTTGTTTTTCTATATCATCTGTATCTGCCAATTGCTTAGCTAAGGATTTCATTTCTGCACGTTCCTCTGTAAAAGCTTCTGCCATTCCTCGAGCCACATCTTTTACTTGATTTCCGTCTCCATTAGTTAAAGCCATTTTAATTTCTAGATAATTGTGCCATACCTTTCCTGTCATCCCGTCTATAAAGTGCTGGTCAGCAACATCGGCGGTTTCTTTTGCCGATTTCTTTACTTCTTCGGGAGTATTAATTTCTACAGTTTGCTTTTTCACGTCTTCACCACAAGATGTAAAAGCAAAAGCGACTAATAAGACCATACTAAGACTTAAAACTTTGATTTTCATTTTGATTAGGTATTGGTTAGAAATGCTAAATTAATGTTTAACTGATACTTATGTTGTTAACATTTTGGCAAACTTCTATACTATTTGGTCTAAAGAATTCCTAAAATTTTCATTTAAACCTTTATACTCTGTTAAACTCATGCCCGTTTCGCTCTTAAATTGCCGGGACAAATAATTCATATTATTATAATCTAAAAGCTGACTTATCTCTGTGAAATTAAATTCCTGAGACTGAATTAACTCCTTGACCTTCTCAATCTTAAGTTTTATAAAATACTTCTCGATGGTGATCTTTTCAGTTATAGAAAACATCTTGCTAATTTTTGAATAATCGGAATTTAGCTTTGCCGAAAGAATGCCGGATAAAGTACCTTCAATTTTAAGGGGCTGCTGCTTCAACAAATTGATGAGTTCTATTTTCACTGCTTCAGAAAGTATTTCTTCAGGACTGCTAATAAGTATAAAACCATTCTCACTTAAAACTTTATTTAATTTCTGCTTATCAATAATTTCATCTTCAGTATCTATGATCACCCTTCCTAGAATAACTTCCATAATATTTACGCCTTCAGCAAATAGCTCATTTTTTACCACCTTGATACATCGGTCGCACACCATATTTTTTATGTAGTATTCTTTGGTCATTATAGCTTGAAATTGTATTGTGAGAAATTTTTGTTCCTATTAATTACTGTATAGTTTTATTCTCATTTTTATACTTCTTATACGAATCTTCAGATTCAAAATAAGCTACCGCTCCATCCTTACTAGTGAGAACAATATAGGCTTGGGATTTGTCTATCATATTACCACTCAATGGGTCTTTTCCCATTCTTGCATTTTCATCATTATTCAATTTCCCTACACACATATCACAACAGCCATAATAGGTTTTGCCATCTACAGGAACGGGGATTTGGGGAGCGCCCATATATGCATTGTTCACCATGCAAACCAATTCGTTTGGAATATGATCTCCTAATTGATAATTAGAGGCTAAAACTTCCTTTTCCACCTCTGCTGCAGGTGCTTCTTCAAGGGTGATTTCCTCTTTATTTTCTTCTTGAGCATTTTTACAACCCACAAATGCAATACTTAAAACCAGTATTACGCTTAGTTTTTTAATTATATTTTTCATGTTCTTTTTTTATTGGTTTTAGAGTTTTATATAAGACTCCCTAATAATTTTATGTATTATTTATCAATTTATTTTTCAGAACCTAGAACTTCGAATGGGATCTCAATTTTAGATTTTTCCCAGGCTAAAGAGATCACCCCTTTATTGTTCTTTTTATCTTCTACCATGTAGGTAAGTGATTCTTGATTGGACTCCAAGATTTCTGGAGTGATTGTAGTAACAAGAACATCCATAATTTCACTGTATTCATCCTTCCCATGCTGATCCCATTTAGAGTTAAACATCACCTTCCAGGATTCTTTTCCGGGTACTACAAAAAATCCATATTTCCCCGCCGGTAAAACTTTACCATCTATCATTAAAGCTTTGTTTGTTTCTATCCAGGTTGCTTTATGCGCTCCTGCTTGCCAAACTGTATTATAGCCTACTAAGCCGCCAAAAACCATTCTATTTCTAACGCTAGGAGAAGAATAATCTATATGCACATGAGCATCTCCTACCATCGCCATCGTACTGGTATGCGGACTCAATACTTTCTTAGGAGTTGTAGATTCCTGATTGGCTTCAGAATGCATTGTATGATTAGAATGTTCATTTTGTGCAAAAGCACCAATACTAATTAGAGCGATACAGCTTGTAATAATTGTCTTTTTCATTTTTTAATATTTAAAAATTTAATACTTGATTTGTTGCTGATATTATTATGATTAGAGAAACCGTTCCATAAACAAATCGGACACTCCATTTTTTAAATTCTGAAACCGGTTTTACAGTTCCTACTTGGCAACACTTTTTCATTTTATTGTAGATTTTAATTCCCCACAGCTTAGCATAGCACTTCCATAATAGGGGTTTTTCACTTCGGAAGAAGCGCTTAACCAATCGGCTCCCTTATTGTTATTTGCCATTGGACAATGCAAAATATACAGCTCTTTATTGGTGAGTTGAAATGATTTTACTAGACCAATAGTAGTTTCTGAAAGCTCATCAAAATTATTTCTCATCTCTTTAATATCTTTAGCCGTAGATATCGCCATAGTAGATTTTGATAATTCCTTCTGAAAACTTTCCCAGATCTTTGCAGCTTCATCTGTAAACTGAGACGTATTTACATTTTTAATTTTTTTGTCCAGTTGTATTGCTGACTTTTTAGCTGAAGAAAAATCGTCTCCCACAAGAGCCTCCTTAAATTCTAAGTAGTTAGACAAAATAGGCTCGAATTGCTGCTTTTCTTTTTCTGAAATAGTCACGGCTATAAAAGAATCGGTTTTCTTAGTTTCTTCCTTTCTAGGACTCATCATACTTGGTCTGCCAGAAAGTTGAACTGCAGCATCTACGGTGAAAGTACCATTGGTAACAATTGCTTCACCAGAACTCAATCCTTCCTTAACCACATAAGAATCTCCCAAACCAGGTCCCAACACTATTTCCCTTAATTTAAAACTGGACCTCCCATCTATAGTTTCTTTCATGTAAACTACAGATCTAGTTCCTGTCCACAATACTGCAGACTTAGGGATCACAATTTCTTGGGTATCCGTTTTGGCACCCTCATTTTTCACAATCCCCGAAACGAACATTTCTGGTTTTAATCTTCCATCTTTATTGCTTACCTCAACTCTCGCCGATGCTACCCTTGTTTGAGAATTTATAATAGGGTCTATAAAACTAATTGTTCCTTCAAAGGTTTCTCCAGGCAATGAATTTAAGGTATAACTAATTTTACTCCCTTCTTTTACCCAAGCCAATTCACTTTCGTAAAGGTCAAAAAGTATCCAAACTTTGGAAAGGTCGGAGATCTCATAAATTGGCATCCCTCGCTCTACATAATCTCCTAAGTCTACCATTTTTTCGGTGACAATTCCATTAACATCTGCTCCAATTGGAAATCGTTGAATGGTCTTTCCATTAGCTAATATCCTATCTATTTGATTATTCCCTATTTTCCAGTTCCTTAGTTTTTCCTTGGCAGCTTCAAATAATTCCGGCTGACTTTCTTTTATACTTGCCGCTTGCAACAATTCCTCCTGGGCTGTAACTAATTCTGGAGAATAAATCATTGCCAAGGTTTGTCCACGGCTTACTTTTTCCCCAGTAAAATTAATGGCTAAAGATTCTATCCTTCCTGGAATGTGAGTAGATTGAGAATAGGCATTTCGCTCATCCACCTGCACTTTTCCATTCAACCTTAATTCTTTGGAAGCGCTTCCCATCCCCACTATTTCCGAAGTTATATTTGCCAATTTTATGGCATTTTCACTCATCTGGTAGCTATCTGGATCGGTTCCTGCGTCTTGAGTTTTTAATGGAATTAAATCCATTCCACAAATAGGACATGCTCCTGGTTCCGACTGGCGAATTTGAGGATGCATAGAACATGTCCAAACTTCCTGATGATCTGATGATTCTATGTTATGATTATCGGATAATTCGATGGTATTATTATGTGTTGGTTTTAATAACCAACCTGCAATTAGTCCTATGACTAATATGCCCAGCGCTAGCAAAATATTTTTTCTATTTTTCATTTTTCTTATTTTTTATAGATGAAGAAATAATTTTGGAGAGAAGTTTTTTAATTGATAATATCTTCAAAAGCAATTCATCTGGATTCGGATAATTCTTGCTTCTTTCACAAAGCATTAACCAATATTCTGTTTCATCTGCTTCTTTCATCGCAATTACACATTTGGAAATAAAATCATTTCGGCTATGTGCATTTTGGGATTCTCGAATATTGGCTCCTATTGATGTTCCAGATTTCAAAAGTTGTCTGGAAATAACATACTTTTTATTGTTATCCAATAATTCTGAAAATTCAATTATTGATAATGCAAAATCAAAACTCAGTTCTAATATTTCATTCTTTGTTTCCATTTTTATAATTATTATATTAATTATTTGATAATTCAATTCTATGATCATATCATCATAAATTGTAACATTCTATCATCAAAGAATCATATCATTTTATAATCAAATAATCTAGCTTCGCATTTGCGATAAACCCGTCTTTTAAAGCCTCTATTTTCTGGGTTTGCAACAATAAAATATCCTGGTTCATTCGCAACACCTCTTCAAAATCTCCAGTAGCGTTGCTAAAAGAGGAGATATAAAGTTTATTTGCCTGATCTGAACTTTTTAGTTGCTTATTATATAATTCAATTAGCCTGTTAGACTTTCTAAGCTCATACAAAGTCATCTCCAAGGTGGACAGCAACGCATTTTTAACATCTTGCATTTCATTCTCTATGCTAACCGACATGAATTTTGCTTCTTCTCTAGCCGCTTTATATTTTTTTCTGAAAATTGGCAGACTCACTGAAACCATAGGCATAATGGCGTCTCTTCCATTTCCCTCAGGATTTGCATCGGTCCTTCTGGAAATAATGGAATAATCTACTCCTAATCCAATGTTTGGTAAACCCTCCTTTTCTGCAACTATCTCTTGCGCCAAATAAGATTCCTTCTGCTTTTCTAAACTGATTAGCATTGGATTTTTCTCTATTAGTTCTTCATAATCAACTAATTCATTACTATCAGGCACTTTTAAAGTGTCTTTAATAATAACTGGCTTAGCGGCTTCTCTATTAAGCATTAAATTAAATTTTATCTGCAATGGTTTAAGCTGATCTTTTAGTAAATCCACTTCAGTATAGGCTCCATCTTTGTCTATATCTACCTTCACCACATTTACCATTGCTCCACCTCCACTTTTAAATCGGCTTAGAGCCAATTCTCTATAGGATTCAAGAATGCTCAAATTTTTCTCTTTGATCTCGATCACTTCGCATAAAGCATACAACTCAGCATACACAGATTTCACTTCGAAAATAAGCTGGTTCTGAGAATTCAAATACGATTGAAATTTCGCTTCGGCCATTAAATTAGCGGCATTTTCACGAGCTTCTAAAGTCCCAAACCAAGGGAACATCTGCATTAAATTAAATCGTGCCTCTTGGGTACCGGCTCTGGTTTCTATCATTCTTCCCAAACCGCTCATGGTTAAAGTGGGATCTGGCAAACTGGAAACTTGAGGTGTTTTTCTCATTGCTGCTTCAAATTGCGCATACTCCGATTTTAATTTCGGATTATTTTTAACTGCGATTTCTAAATAATCTTCCAGAGTTTCCTGCGCTTTAAACTCTTGGTTTCCCATTAGAATGAATACAGAAAAACTTAGTATATATATATTTATATTTTTCATCTTCTAAAATTCTTTAGCCTCAATTAATGTATCCTAGGTGGATTCTTCTTTACAACAGATTCTCTCCAGTAGGCTTGTAAAACCGGAACTACAAAAATGGTCATGATCTGGATAATCATCCCTCCTACAATTGGAATTGCCATTGGCACCATAATATCGGATCCTTTCCCTCTGGATGTTAGTACCGGAAACAAGGCGATTATAGTTACCGCTGTGGTCATCATGGCCGGGCGAACTCTTTTAAGTCCGGCTTCCATTACCGCGCTCCTTACTTCTAGTACCGTTTGAGGATTCCTTCTTTCAAAAACCTGATGAATGTAGGTTCCCATTAGCACTCCATCATCTGTGGCAATTCCAAATAAGGCAATAAAACCTACCCATACGGCAACACTTAAGTTAATAGTATGCATTTGGAATAGATCTCTCATATTCATACCTGAAACCGAGAAATCCATGAACCAACCTTGCCCATATAACCAGATCATTATAAATCCTCCTGCAAAGGCTACAAAAACTCCAGAAAAGTGGATCGTGGATGCAATGATAGTTTTGAATTGAAAATATAATAGCAAGAAGATAATCACCAAACTTATTGGGATCACGATCGCCAAACGTTTTACCGCCCTAACTTGATTTTCGTAATTACCAGAAAACTTGTAACTAATTCCGGCCGGCACTAGCAAATCACCAGAGTCTATTTTTCCCTTAATAAATTTTTGAGCATCATCTACCACATTTACCTCCGCAAAACCATCACGTTTATCAAAAAGCACATATCCCACCAAAAAGGTGTCTTCACTCTTTATCATTTGAGGGCCTCTGGTATATTTAAGTTCAGCTAATTCACCCAACGGAATTTGTGCGCCGGTTTTGGTTGGCACCAAGATCTTTTTAATACTTTCCGGATCGTCCCTTAATTCCCTAGGATATCTAACTCTAACAGGATAACGTTCTCTACCTTCCACAGTAGTTGTAATCTCCATCCCACCAATAGCAGTTTCCAATGTTTGCTGAACATCTTCTATACTTAATCCATATCTCGCAATAGCATTTCTGTCTATATCTATCTCCAAATAGGGCTTCCCAACCGTTCTATCGGCAAAAACAGCTTCTGCTTTCACTGAAGGGACTTGTTTTAAAAGATCTTCCAATTCCAAACCGAATTCTTGAATTGTTTGAAGGTCTGGACCATAAACTTTGATTCCCATTGGTGCACGCATACCTGTTTGCAGCATAACCAATCGGGTTTCTATTGGCTGCAACTTAGGGGCAGAAGTAACTCCGGGAATATTGGTTCGCTTTACGATCTCGTTCCAAATGTCATCTGGACTTTTAATATGGGATCTCCAATTTCTAAAATAATCCCCGTCCTCATCTTCAATTAAATTCTCTTTTGAAACCCTTTGCTCTAGTGCTTCTTCATTAGTTAAGGAATCTCCCGACTTAAGAATATATCTTCTATCATCGTCTACTTTAAATGATAAAGGATGTCCTTCTCCATCTAGAATGTATTCAGGTTTGTAATTTATGATGTTCTCGTACATGGAAATTGGAGCAGGATCCAAAGCACTTTCTATCCTTCCCAATTTCCCAACTACTACATCTACTTCTGGAATGTCTGTAATAGCAATATCCAGCCGTTGCAAGGTCTTTTTTGAAGCTTCAATTCCTGCGTGGGGCATAGAGGTAGGCATTAGCAAAAAGCTGCCCTCATTCAATGATGGCATAAATTCTTTTCCTACTCCCGGAAATGTATGTGCCATCCCATTCCATCCAGATGTAGAACGAATATTCCATCCTAATTTGTTGAATCCGTCTGCGACAGGAGCAAAGATCTTTGGAAAACCCAGCCAAATTAATACCCCAAAGAAAATTGTGATTAAGGGCACCAATAAAAATTTGCCTTTGTTCACCAAACACCAGCTTAAAAGCGGTTTATAAAATTTCACAATTCCCATTAGGATTACAAGTGTGAAAGCCAGGAGTACAATTACAAAGATATAATTGGAAAATAGGGAACTTTGATGACCTAGTGGAACCCATTCTTCAGTAAGAAAGAATAAAGTAACTCCTAAAATAATGATGATGGTAATAAGGTTGGAATGTTTCCCTAAGAATTCAGGGTTTTTATGCTCCACCAGTTTTATTGTCCCAATAACCACAAGTGCTAACGGAAGCCAAAAACTAAAATAAATAGCCAAAAACAAACCACTTACAATAAGTGCGATATTCCACATTTTTGCACCTCGTTCTTTTTGAATTCGCATATTGAAAGCAAAATAAGAAAGCATCGGTAAAATTAACATCCCTATAAAAAAGGCAGCTCCTAAAGCAAAGGTTTTTGTAAATGCTAAAGGTCTAAATAGTTTTCCTTCGGCATGTTCCATGAAAAATACGGGGAGAAAACTAACAATGGTTGTAGCTAAAGCAGTGGTAACTGCGGGTGCCACTTCCAGCGTTGCATTATAGATAATCCCTAATAATTTCTCGTCTTTAGCATCTGCATTTTTTTTCATTTCCAGATGCCTGATAATATTTTCTACAAATACAATCCCGACATCTACCATGACCCCAATAGCAATAGCAATTCCAGATAGCGCCACCACGTTGGCATCTACTCCAAAATAACGCATTGCTATAAAGGTAACCAGCACTGCCACCGGTAATAAACTTGAAATAAGAATAGATGCTCTTAAATTGAGCACCAACACTATAATTACAATGATACTTATTAAAATTTCATGAGAAAGTGCACTCTCTAAGGTGCCAATTGTTTCTCCAATTAATTGGGTTCTATCATAAAATGGAACAATGGTAAGTTTGCTTATTGTACCATCTGCAAGCGTTTTTTGGGGCAAGCCTGCGGAGATCTCTTTGATTTTTTCTTTAGTATTTTTAATTACTTGAAGAGGATTAGAGCCATACCTAGCCACTACCACTCCACCTACAACTTCGGCTCCGCCTTTATCGAGGATTCCACGACGTTCTGCCGGTCCTAAATGGACTACTCCAAGATCTTTAATAAGGATTGGCTTGTTATCTACTGCGGTAACAACCGAATTCTCTATATCCTCAATAGATTCGATATATCCGAGTCCGCGAACCAAATATTCTACCTTATTTATTTCTAATGTTTTGGCGCCAATATCCCTATTGGAATTTTTAACTGCCATCATTACCTGATCTATCCCAATATTATATGCTTTCAGGGCATCTGGGTTTACATCTATTTGATATTCCTGAATAAATCCACCAACAGAGGCTACTTCAGAAACGCCAGAAGTTCCACTTAGACCAAGCTTCACGTAATAATCCTGAATAGATCTTAATTCATTAAGATCCCAGCCCCCGGTTACATTCCCTTCAGGATCTCGGCCTTCCAGAGTATACCAATAAACCTGACCTAATCCTGTAGCATCGGGACCAAGTGCAGGTTGTACTCCCTCAGGCAAAAGTTCTGCCGGTAAAGAATTCAACTTCTCGAGTACCCGAGTTCTAGACCAATAAAATTCTACATCTTCTTCAAAAATTACATAGACTATAGAAAACCCGAACATCGAGGTACTTCTAATAGACTTCACGCCGGAAATTCCGAGTAAAGCCGTAGTCATAGGGTATGTGATCTGGTCCTCTATATCTTGAGGAGACCGACCCGGCCAATCTGTAAAAACAATTTGCTGATTTTCCCCAATATCCGGGATAGCATCTACTGGAACAGGATCTTTTGGCAAAAATCCCGTGTTCCACTCGAAGGGGGTAGTTACCAATCCCCACCCGATAAAAAACACTAATAACATTATTGTTACTAGCCTATTGTAGAGGAAATATTTTATAAGTTTATTAAACATGGATTCTAATTAAATAATTTTCGAGAACTAAGTTATAACAAGTGCTAGTATCAATTAGAAAGGGAATACCTCAATAATATTAATACGCACAACAAAGCCCAAAATATCCAAAAAACGGAATTTTTGAGAAAATTATTTAAAATCAGATTAGGAAAACTTGATCTAACAGATTAATATCTGTGACCAGAATGGGTGGCGAGTAATCTTTAAAAGGAATTATTTGTTCTGTAGCGCTTTCAAAAAGTTGTATAAACGAAACGGTAAAAGCCGCTATAAATACTTGCTGATCTAAACTAATATTTTGAAACGAGATCTTTAACTCGTCTTGGCCATCTACTTTTAAATGAGTATTGCTACAACATGATTTATTGGTGATCATACTAGACTGCATATCATCCATAATCATAGAATTCATTCCACAATCCTCGATTTTAGAAAAAACAGCTTGATCAACTAAAATATCTCCACAAAAATGCTTTTCCACCGTAAATGAAAAGGTAGAAACTAGCACTAAAAGCGCTAGCACCAAGGAAGAAAATTTTTGAAGACATTTTTTCATCTAATGCAAATATAAACAATAATAATTAAAATTAGTGTTTTTTGAAATTATACAATTTTCTACTTTACCTCTAATTACATGAATATCAAAATCTTGTATTATAACTCCTCTTCTAATTGCTTCGGATTTCTTCTTCTGTAATAGTAGAAGGCTGGCATAAGTATGAGAACAAAAATGGGGTGAATTAAGAATCTTCTCACATAGAACAAGGCTAAGAAGTGTTCATCTACAATGTTCAAGATCATATAGGTGAAAATAGAAACGCAAATAATGAAGAAAAACACAAATAGATAGACGGAAAATTTCAGAATATTTTTATCAAAGAAGCTTACGTAAAGAATAATAAGCGAGATGGCAGAATTTAAATGATATCTAAAAAATACATTCAGTAATAATTTTTCAGAATTAAATTGCGGAATAGTATGGTGCAGATAATCTGATTTATAAAATTCGATTAAAGGATCATAGAATAATTGGGTTTCAAAAAACCTGATAAAGGCCAAAACACACACTAAGAGTGCTATCCAGATTATTTTAAACCTCTTTTTCATTATGCGTAAATTTAGAAAATAATCGAACCCATAACACCCATAGAATAAAAACGGTTCCGTATATGATTAAAGGAAAAACAATACCATGTAAAAAGCTGGTGTATTGTGGATACTCATATATTCCGATGCTAAGTATCACAATCCTCACAATATTCATAATATATATAATTACTGCTCCAGTAATTATATATAGAATGGTGATCTTAAACCTCGCGAAAAAGGAAAGTATAAAAGAGGTGAATAAAATAATGATGCTTATAGAATTGCAACCTTCGATAATTCTAGCTAAAAATTGATCATTCACATATAATTGTAAAGAGGGTTCGCTTGGACTGGCGAGTATTTTTGAAGCATAACCCAATGACTCGATTACATCTTTACTTTGAAGCGCTACTAAATGAGTAAAAAAATCGGGATAATAAGCAGTGGATTCAAATTGAACCAAATAGGCAGTATAAATTATGGAGAATATAAAATAGCTTCCCAAAAAGATGAGAATGAATCTTAGAACCGATTGGTATTTCTTAAATAATTGGAGCAATTAAAATCTTGATTTTAACAAATTTATAGAAAATTCTATGTGCGTTGTCCTATTATTTTTGAATACTTTTGAACAAAAATTAGCAGCATGCCTTTTGAAAAATTAAAATCACAAATACTTTCAATTTTAGGAAGTAAAGAACTTTCTGTAGACACCAGGCTTACAGAAGTTTGCGAAATATTAGAGCAAAACATCCCTTATTATGACTGGGTAGGATTCTACTTTAAAAACGGTGATAAGAACGAACTTAAGCTTAAAGCATTTGCAGGGGAACCTACAGACCACACAATAATACCTTTTGGAAAGGGAATTTGTGGACAGGTAGCATTAAGCAACCAAAACTTTGTGGTTCCAGATGTAAAAGCACAAGACAATTATATTGCTTGTAGCATTTTTGTAAAAGCAGAGATCGTGATTCCATTATTCTTAAATGGAGAAAATGTTGGGCAAATTGATATAGATTCTCATACTGCAGATCCGTTTTCTAAAGAAGATGAATTATTCTTGGAATTTGTGAACGAGGAAGTTGCGAAGATTTTGGAATAATTTATTTGTGGTTTGTGGAAAATAATTATTTTGAATATTGAATTCGTAATCTTGAATAAAATATTACATTCCAGTTCTTATTGCCTCTACAGGATCCAGTTTGGAAGCTGAAATTGCAGGAATAATTCCGGCTATTAAGCCAATAATTGCTGAAACGATAGTTCCTATGAACATATTCCAAGGAGAGAGTATAAATTCGAAATCTCCTGTAAATTGGGAAGCAATAATTGAAACTACCCAGACTAGAAATAACCCAATTAAGCCACCAATAACTGCAAGGATCACCGCTTCAAACAAAAATTGAAATAATATAAATCGGTTTTTAGCCCCAAGAGATTTCTGGATTCCAATTAAATTGGTGCGTTCTTTTACACTAACAAACATGATATTAGCAATTCCAAAACCTCCTACCAATAATGAGAATCCACTTATAATAAGCCCAATTAAATTCATTTGACCGGTTATATTGTCTATAAGATCTGCAAAGCCTTGTAATTGATTAATGAAGAAGTCATCTACTTCATCTGGTTTTAATGCACGATAATTACGAAGTTGTTGAGTTAACACCGCTATAAATTCAGCATTATCCACCCCATCTTCGGGCTTGATAATAATTTGCGGAAAAGCAGCTTTGTTATTATCACCATAAATTCTACGAATAATATTTACAGGTAAAAAAACAGAGGTATCCTTGGAGCCACCAAACAAGCCGGCACCTTCTTTTTTAAGCACACCAATCACATTAAGCCTCCGCCCATATATTCTCACCTCTTTTCCAATAGCCTCGCTGTCCCCAAATAAATTTTGGGCAATTTCATGACCTAGAATAATTACATTAGAACCACTAACAGACTCTGCCTCATTAAAAAACCTTCCTTTGGCAAGTTGTAAAGCTTCAATTTGATAATAGTTATTGGTAACTGCTCCAATTTCTACTTGTGAAACCGTTTTCTCTTCAAACTTAATGGTCTCTCTAGGAACATTTAAGGCAAAATCTACAGCTTCTAAATCTGGTAAATTTCTATCTAGATATTGAAATTCATCATAGGTGACATCTGGAAATTGTTCTCTTTTCCAACGGGGAATATCCGATGGACCAAAGCTAAAACGCATAACAATAATAGTACTGTTGTCAAGTGAACTAAGGCTTCCTTTAATTTCTCGTTGTAAAGAATCTACAGCAGCAAGCACGGCAATTATGGAAAAAATACCTATAGTTACTCCCAACAAAGATAGAAAAGTTCGTAACTTATTGTTTATTAGCGCATTAACTGCAAAATTAAAACTTTCTTTAAGTACCCTTAAATAGATCAGCATATAAAAAACTGGTGTTATGGCAATAGAATAAAGATAAGACGCTACTGCTATAATTTCGTTACATTTTTTTTAAGAAATAAAAGCCTAGAAGTTTAAATTTTCTAGTGATTTACTTACTTTTGCAAGCCTAACAAACACAACACAATGAGCAATTTAAAAACTGCGAAATCTGCTTTGATTTCGGTATTTAGCAAAGAGGGACTGGCACCAATCGTACAGAAAATGTACGAATTGGGAATTACTATTTATTCCACAGGCGGTACTGAAAAATTTATCAAAGATCTGGGGATAGCAGTAATTCCGGTAGAAGATCTTACTTCTTATCCTTCTATTTTAGGCGGGCGTGTAAAAACCTTACACCCCAAAGTGTTTGGAGGGATCTTGAATAGACAAGATAATGAAAGTGATGCTGCCGAAATGAAGGAATATGAAATTCCCCAAATAGACATTGTTATAGTAGATCTTTATCCTTTTGAAAAAACAGTGGCTTCAGGCGCTTCTGAAGAAGATATCATAGAAAAGATAGATATAGGAGGAATTTCTCTTATTCGTGCTGCTGCCAAGAATTTTAAGGATGTGCTCTGTGTTTCTTCAGTAGATGATTACTCAGCATTTTTAGAGCTTATAACAGAAAATAATGGAACGACTTCCTTAGAGGATAGAAAGAAATTTGCGGGAAAATCTTTCCAAGAGTCTTCTCATTACGATACTGCTATCTTCAATTTTTTCAATTCTGAAGACAAAACCTTTAAACAAAGTTTTAATAATGGAAAGGTTTTAAGATATGGTGAAAATCCACATCAAAAAGGAACTTTTTTTGGTGATTTTGAAGCGATATTCGATCAGGTGCATGGAAAAGAACTGTCTTATAACAATTTGTTAGATGTAGATGCAGCTGTGAATTTGATGAGTGAGTTTAAAAATGACGCGCCAACCTTTGCTATTCTTAAACATAACAATGCATGTGGATTAGCGCAACGTGATACTATTTTACAAGCTTATAAGGATGCTCTTGCAGGTGATCCAGTTTCAGCTTTTGGTGGTGTTTTAATTAGCAATACTGAAATTGATAAAGAAACTGCACAGGAGATCCATGACTTATTTTGTGAGGTTGTAATTTCTCCTTCTTATACCAAGGATGCAATTGAAGTTTTACAAGGAAAGAAGAACAGGATCATTTTAATTCAGAAAGAAATAGAGCTACCAAATAAATTGGTGAGAACTTGTTTAAATGGCGTGTTGGTTCAGGATAAGGATTTTAAAACAGATACTGAGGCAGATTTAACACTTGCTACAAACAATAAACCTAGTTCTACCGAGTTAAATGATTTGATCTTTGCATCTAAAATTTGCAAGCATACAAAATCCAACACAATCGTTTTAGCAAAGAACAAACAATTACTAGCCAGTGGCACCGGGCAAACTTCCAGAGTAGATGCTTTAACACATAGTATAGAGAAGGCAAAATCCTTTAATTTTGATCTAAAAGGATCGGTTATGGCAAGTGATGCATTTTTCCCTTTTCCAGATTGTGTAGAAATTGCAGACAATGCAGGAATTACGGCAGTTATCCAGCCAGGAGGCTCTATAAAAGATCAACTTAGCATCGATTATTGTAACCAACATAATATGGCAATGGTTATGACTGGAACTCGCCATTTTAAACATTAATTTCATTACATTTACCTAACCTCAACAGAAGAATTATGGGATTTTTTGATTTTCTCATTGAAGAAATAGCAATAGATTTAGGAACTGCCAATACATTGGTAATTCACAACGATAAAGTAGTAGTAGATAGTCCATCTATTGTAGCCAGAGATAGAACCACTGGTAAAATTATTGCAGTAGGTAAAGAAGCGGCAATGATGCAAGGGAAAACCCACGAAAATATTAAAACTATACGCCCATTGAAAGATGGTGTTATTGCAGATTTTGATGCTAGTGAGAAAATGATAAGTATGTTTATCAAGGAAATACCTGCGTTGAAGAAAAAAATGTTCACTCCTGCGTTGAGAATGGTTATTTGTATCCCTTCTGGAATTACAGAAGTAGAAATGCGTGCGGTAAAGGAAAGTGCAGAGCGAGTAAATGGAAAAGAAGTTTACCTTATTCATGAGCCAATGGCAGCGGCTATTGGAATTGGAATAGATATCATGCAACCTAAAGGTAACATGATTATAGATATAGGAGGTGGTACTACAGAAATTGCAGTAATTGCACTTGGGGGTATTGTTTGTGATAAATCTATAAAGATTGCAGGTGATGTTTTCACCAATGATATAGTTTATTATATGCGCACCCAACACAACTTATATGTTGGAGAACGAACTGCTGAAAAAATAAAAATTCAAATAGGTGCTGCTACCGAAGATCTTGAAGTTCCACCAGAGGAAATGAGTGTTCAAGGTAGAGATCTACTCACCGGGAAACCAAAACAAGTTCAAATTTCTTATCGTGAAATTGCAAAAGCATTAGATAAATCTATTTTAAGAATAGAAGATGCCGTAATGGAAACGCTTTCACAAACTCCTCCGGAGCTGGCTGCAGATATTTATAATACCGGTATATATTTAGCTGGTGGTGGTTCTATGTTAAGAGGTTTAGACAAACGTCTTTCCCTTAAAACGGACCTTCCGGTTTACATTGCAGAAGATCCGTTAAGAGCTGTAGTTCGCGGAACTGGAATATGCCTTAAAAACCTAAGTCGTTACAAAGGAATATTGATAAAGTAGGACCTAACTCATGCAGCAGATATTTAACTTTCTTATTCGCAATAAGAATAACATCTTATTCCTGTTGCTGTTTGTGCTATCCTTATTTTTAACGATACAGTCTCATTCTTTTCATAAGAGCAAATTTATAAGTTCGGCCAATTTTATTACCGGTGGGATTTATAAAAAGGCAAATAGCATTCAGTCTTATTTTCATTTAGAAGATTATAATGCACGGCTATTGGAAGAGAACAAAGAGCTGCGCAGTAAACTCTCGAATATTCCAGATACCCTTTTTAATGATATTTTTATAGACTCTACTTTGTATGAAGGCATCTATGAATTTAGAACTGCCAGAGTGATTAATAATAATTATTCCAAAGTTGATAATTACATCACTTTAGACAAGGGTCGAAAAGATAAGATCTCTCCAGAATATGGTGTCGTTACCAGTCAAGGTATTGTAGGGATCATAGATAATGTTTCTGCCAATTACTCTAGAGTTATTTCTATTTTAAACAGTGATTCCAAAATAAATGCGCAGCTTAAAAAGTCCAACCACTTTGGATCTTTGGTATGGAACGGGAAGGACCCCAATGTTGTTCAGTTAATAGATGTTCCAAGGCAGGCGCCTTTAAAAAAAGGAGATACTATTATTACAGGAGGAAAATCATTGATATTCCCAAGAGGAATTCCAATTGGAAATATAACCGATTTTAATTTAGATGAGAATGGAAGTTATTACACGATAAATATTCAACTCTTTAATGATATGACCAATATTGGCCATGTTTATGTTATTGTAAACAAGGATAGGCAAGAAGTTAAATCACTGGAAACAATAGATGACTAATACAATTATTTCAAATAGCATTCGGTTTGTATTCTTGATCCTATTACAGGTGCTGTTGCTTAATAACATTAATTTTTTTGGTTATATAAATCCTTATTTGTACATCTTATTTTTGATTTTATACCCGTTTAACTCCCCACAATCATTGTTTATGATCCTGGCCTTTCTTTTGGGTTTAAGCTTGGACACTTTTGAAGACGGAGGAGGTGTACATGCTGCAGCATGCGTTTTTATTGCGTACATAAGGCCAATTATTCTAAGATTTTCCTTTGGTATAAGTTATGATTACCAAACGGTAAAATTATCAAACACGCCATATGGAGCCAGGTTAAGTTATATATTAATCGTAGTTATCCTGCATCATTTTTTACTGTTCACTTTGGAAATGTTCAGTTTTACACATATATTTTTAATTCTGAGAAAAACATTGTTTACAAGTATTTTTACTATACTAATGATATTGATTAGTTTAACTTTATTCAAGCCTAAAAGACGATGAGAAGACTCCTGCTATATATTATAATAATCACTACCGGAATTATCTTTATCGGGAGGTTATTCTATTTGCAGGTTGTAGACGAATCCTTTGCGCGTTTAAGTGAAGATAATGCCATAAAGGTGGTGTACAATTATCCCCAGAGAGGTTATATTTTTGATAGGAATGGGGAACTGCTAGTATCAAACCAACCTTCTTACGATGTCATGGTAATACCACGAAATGTAAAACCATTTGACACAATTGAATTTTGTAGCATTTTAAAAATAACTCCGGAAGAATTAGGTAAAAAATTGGATAAGGCCAAGGTTTATTCTCCTAGATTACCTTCCATCGTAGTTCCTCAATTAACAAAATCTGAATACGCATACCTTCAGGAGAAAATGAGAAAATATCCAGGTTTCTATATTCAGAAAAGGTCTTTAAGAGATTATCAAACGGCAAATGCATCTAATGTACTTGGGTATATTGCTGAAGTGAATAATAAAATAATAAGTGATAATCCATATTATTTATCTGGAGATCTTATTGGGAAACAAGGTGTTGAAGGACAGTATGAAGAACTGCTAAGGGGAATAAAGGGTGTAAAATACATTCAGAAGGATAGATTTAACAGAGATATTGGGCCGTTTAAAGATGGTATTTTTGATACTTTGCCAAAAAAGGGAAAGGATGTTACCATTTCTATAGATGCCATGCTACAGGCTTATGGTGAGAAATTAATGGAGAACAAACGCGGTGGTATTGTAGCTATAGAACCAGCTACTGGCGAAATACTTTCACTTATCACAGCTCCTAGTTACGATCCTGCATTGTTAATGGGAAGGAAGCGTTCTGCAAACTTCACAAAATTCTATTTAGACACTATAACTAGACCACTTTATGATAGAGGTTTATTAGCAGAATATCCTCCAGGTTCGCCATTTAAAACCATTAATGCTCTGATCGCTCTTCAAGAAGGGGTGGTAGATATTCATGACCGTTTTTATTGTAACAGAGGTTACGTATATGGTAGAGGTAGAAAATTAGGATGTCATGCACATGCGAGTCCGCTGGATATGATACCAGGGATCGCACAATCTTGTAACGCTTATTTCGCAAATGTATATAGAAGAATCATAGAGAAGTACCCAACGCCACAGGAAGGCATAGATGCTTGGTCCAGACATTTAAATAGTTTTGGATTGGGAGAGTTCTTAGGTTACGATCTGCCTGCAGGAAGATCTGGTAAGATCCCAACATCTGAGTACTATAATAAAATATACGAATACCCAACATATAAATGGTTTGCAACTGCCACTTTATCTAATGCTATTGGACAAGGAGAGGTGCTAATGACACCGATTCAACTTGCAAATATGACCGCTGCAATCGCAAACAGAGGCTGGTACTATACACCACATATTTTAAAAAGCATTGAAGGTCAACCTATAAAGGATCCAGAATTTACTGATAAAAAATTTACTACCATAGATAGCAAACACTTTATACCTGTAATAGAAGGAATGCATCAAGTTTATAAAGTTGGTACTGCCTCTGCACTTCAAATTCCAGGAATAGAGATCGCTGGAAAAACAGGTACTGCGGAAAATTACACCAAGATAAATGGTAAACGCACCCAACTAACAGATCATTCCATTTTTATTGCATTTGCCCCTGTCGATAATCCTAAAATAGCTATTGCAGTATTTGTAGAAAATGGATATTGGGGTGGTAGATATGCAGGAAGAATAGCAAGTTTAATGATCGAGAAATACCTTAAAAAAACCATTACTAGAACCGATATGGAAACTTGGGTTCTTACTCATAGTCTGGAAGAAGAATATGCCAAGGTAATTAGTGATGAACCTTTCACAATTAATAAATAATGGCGAAAGGGTCAATTAGCTTCGATTGGGTTACTATTTTAATTTATCTGTTCTTAGTGATCTTTGGATGGATGAATATTTACTCTGCTTCCTTGGGAGACGCACCTTCAGGAATTTTAGATTTCGATCAGATCTATGGGAAACAAGCCGTTTGGATCTTGCTAAGTTTCTTAATAATCGTATTCATTCTTTCTATAGAAGCCAAGTTCTATATGAAGTTCTCAAGTGTTTTCTACATTATTTCGCTAATATCCATTCTAGGGCTTTTTGCCTTTGGTAAGACCATTAATGGCGCTACTTCCTGGTATGTATTTGGCGGAGTTAGTATTCAACCTGCAGAATTTGCGAAAGTTGGAACCTCGCTAGCCTTAGCCAATTATTTAGGTGATATACAAACCAATATAAAATTATTCTCTCATCAGTTAAAGGCGTTTTTTATTATTGCCTTACCAGCACTAATCATTTTACCACAACCAGATGCGGGAAGTGCGATGGTTTACGCCGCATTCTTATTTCCCTTATATAGAGAAGGACTTTCAGGGATCTATTTGTTTTTAGGATTTGCAGGAATTGCCGTTTTCATCCTAACTCTTGTTATAGGTCCGTTATATGTAGCAATTTCGGCAATTGTTATTGGCCTACTTAGTTTGCTACTAAAGCGAAGAAAACGCCCAAGTATTCCATTTTTATTGATAATGATAGTAGGAGCTATTGCTTTATCATACTCGGTGGATTATATCTTCCAGAATGTATTCGAGCAAAGGCATCGCGATAGATTCAATATTGTGCTAGGAAAGGAAGTAGATGCAAAGGGAATTGGCTATAATACCAATCAGAGTGAAATTGCAATAGGTAGCGGTGGTTGGTTAGGAAAAGGCTGGACCGAAGGAACTCAAACCAAAGGACAATTCGTTCCAGAGCAGCATACCGATTATATTTTTAGTACTGTTGGTGAAGAATGGGGATTTGCCGGATCGGCGGTAGTGGTTATACTGTTTATGGGCTTACTCTTTAGATTACTTCATCTCGCAGAAAGACAAAAGTCTACTTTCCATAGAGTATATGGCTATAGTTTGGTTGGAATTATTTTTATTCACTTTCTGGTGAATATAGGAATGGTGTCTGGAATCTTCCCAACGGTAGGGATCCCATTACCGTTTTTCAGCTATGGTGGATCTGGATTATGGGGGTTCACAATCTTGCTTTTTATTTTTATAAAGCTGGATTCAGAAAGAATGACATTCTAAGAAGCTACGTATTTAGTTACACCGTTCTGCCAATACAATCAATAAAGCAACCACAAGAATTAGTAAGGGATAGATGTATTTTCGTTTCATAAATTTTATAAGATAAAATAAAAGCGCCTCTATAGGATAGAGGCGCTTAATAATTATAAGAAATTCTTAATTCTTAATGTTTGCTACTTTAGATCTTTTAATATTATTGATCTTAATATCTTCCAATACATTAATTGCCTCTTCCACATAAACATCACCGGTTAAACTCTCATGCCATCTATCTCTCTTTTCCCGTAATGTTGTATCTGTAGCAGATAATTCAATTTCATACGGTAAAGATTTATAAGTAAGATTAGATGTATATTTATCTATAGCATCAAACCTCTTTGCGTCTTCTTGAGAAAGCAATCTTTGATTTTCATAGGCCTCATAATTTAAAGGATAGATCTCTTCATCTCTCTGCTCTTTTACCCATTTAGCATTCTCTGCTATTAAATTTAATTGAGAATTATTAGACATTCTCTGGTTACTATTCTTAATAGCTTCTGCAAAATCTATATAACCATCCCAAATTTTATATTTAGCAGCTTTTATTTGATCCCAAGGAAGTGGATTTTCGTAATCTTTCTCCCCTATATCTATAAAGCTATATCTATTGGGAACAACCACATCACTTTTCACTCCTTCTAACTGGGTAGACCCTCCATTTACACGATAGAATTTCTGAGTGGTTAATTTTAGTGCTCCAAGATCACCATACTCATTGCTTCTTACCGTCTGGTTTAGATCTATCACATTCTGAACAGTTCCCTTACCGTAGGTTTGCTTACTTCCAATAATAATCGCTCTTTTATAATCCTGCATTGCAGCCGCAAGTATCTCTGAAGCCGAAGCAGAAAGCTCATTTACCAAAATCACCAAAGGACCATCCCATAAGATACTTGGGTCTTGATCTTCCAAGATCTCTTGCCCAGCTTCTTTAGATTTCACCTGCACGATTGGACCCTTCTCTATAAATAATCCCGCAATATCTACCACTGTTTTAAGAGATCCTCCACCGTTATTTCTAAGATCCAATACTAGACCTTCCATTCCTTCTTTTTTCAATCTTATAATCTCTTTTTTAACATCGGAAGCTGCATTTCTATCTGCATAATTTTCCATGTCAAAATAGAATTTAGGTAAGTTTATTAGTCCAAACTCTCTACCATTCTTTTTCACCAATGCAGATTTAGCATAGGTTTCTTCTAATTCTACCACATCCCTTGTAATGGTAATATCTTCTATATTTCCCATCACTTTCTTTTTCACTGTAAGAGTGACCTTAGAATCTTTTGGTCCTTTAATAAGCTTTACTGCATCATCTAAACGCATACCAACAATGCTCACTGCTGCGGCTTCATCTTCTTGCTTTACTTTCAAGATAATATCACCTTCGCTTAATTTATCGCTCAACCAAGCCGGACCTCCAGAGATAACCTCCATAATAGTAATGTTATCGCTTTTCTTTTGAAGTCTCGCTCCTATCCCTTCTAGTTTCCCAGACATGGCTATATCAAACCTATCCTTATCTTGTGGTGCAAAATAGAATGTATGCGGATCAAATTCCTCGACTATAGCATTTATGTAAACTGCAAAATAGTCCTTACGCTCTAGTTCCTCACTAAAATCGAAATACTCTTCCATAGAAGTTAAAGTTGCCTCACGAGCTTCTTTTTCTAACTCTACATCAGATTTCATTTTAAAATTAGGATCCTTTTCTAATTGCTTTTCCTGATCTTCTTTACTGTCGTAGTAATTTCCTAAAGTGCTAAATTTTAATTGTTTTCTCCAACGCTCCTTTAATTCTCCACGAGAATTTACATAATCAATATCTTCATAGTTGGTATTTATATCCTCATCTTCACTAAAATCGAAAGGTTCTGCTAAGATCTCTTTATAGATCCCTCGCACCTCTTTCATTCTTTCCAAAAGCTTGTCATGGGTTAAGTTGAAGAAAGTAAGATCTTTCCCTTTTATCTGATCGTCTATCTTATCTTCATAAACTGCGAATGTCTCCACATCTTCCTTGTAAAAAAATCTTTTTAAAGGATCTACAGCACTTAAATAGTCCTTATAAACCTCTTTAGAAAAACCATCATCTATGGTTTTAGCATCGTAATGACCTCTTTCTAAAACGTAGGTAATAAGATCTATTAATAATTTATCTTTATTAGGGTCGTTAAAGGTTTTTGTTGTAAAACTGCATGATGCGGCTGCCATAAGCAACACTAACACCAAAAATTTATAGTTCCTTTTCATAAAGCGAATACATTTCATCATTTAATATCAATCTATATATATTAAAAATTGTGCCAGCCTCATCATTTGCACAATTAATTTGTTAGACCACTAAGATAAGCTTTCCTTTGGGAATTCTTATTTTAGCCTTTGTAAAATATTTATATATGTCTCAAGAAAAACCCCTTATTTTAGTAACTAATGATGATGGAATTACGGCTCCTGGAATTCGCGCTCTTATAGAAGTGATGAAACAATTAGGAGATGTTGTAGTTGTTGCTCCAGACAGTCCACAAAGCGCAATGGGACACGCCATAACTATCACAGATACCCTATACTGCGATGAAGTGAAGATCAATAAAAAATTTACTCATAAAGAGTATAGTTGCTCCGGTACACCAGCAGATTGCGTAAAAATTGCTACCCAAGAAATTTTACATAGAAAACCAGATCTTTGTGTGAGTGGTATTAATCATGGTTCCAACTCCTCCATTAATGTAATTTACTCTGGAACAATGAGTGCAGCTGTAGAAGCGGGAATAGAAGGAATTCCTGCAATTGGCTTTTCTCTGCTCGATTATTCTTTGAATGCAGATTTTGAACCGACTAAAAAATTCATTAAAGCAATTACGAAGAAGGTGCTTAAAAATGGACTACCTAGTGGAGTGGTTTTAAACGTGAACCTGCCAAAACTGAAGGAAAAAGACATTAAAGGTATCAAGATATGCAGGCAAGCAAAAGCATACTGGGTTGAAGAATTTGACAAGCGTACCAGTCCGCAGGGAAGAGATTACTACTGGTTAACTGGGAAATTTGTAAATGATGATAAGGGCGAAGACACTGATGAATGGGCACTAGAAAATGGATATATCTCTGTTGTTCCGGTTCAATTCGATCTTACTGCACACCACTATATCAAAGATCTAAATAATTGGGACCTGAATGATTAAAAAATATGTACTAGTTGGATTTTTAATAGGTCTAATAACTAATGTAGCGGGAATATTCTTTTATATCCTAATTTTCTCGGATATGGAACTAGAAGCTACGCTACAACATGCACAACAAAATGATTATTTAGGCAAAATAATTTCATTAGGTGCTATCTTAAATTTCTTTCCATTTTTTGTATTTTTAAAAAAGAACCAGATGTATCATGCCAGAGGAGTTCTTTTAGCAACAGTTTTAATGGCAATTATTATAGCAATTACTAAATTCATATAACCATGTAGGAAGTTTCAAAATTTTATTGATCTTCTATCCTAAAAAACAATAGAATGAAATATTACCTTATTGCAGGTGAAGCTTCCGGAGATCTACATGCCTCTAATTTAATGTTAGCCTTAAAAAAGGTAGATTCTAATGCTGAATTTAGATTTTGGGGTGGAGATCTAATGCAGGAAGTTGGAGGGACTATGGTAAAACATCACCGCGATCTGGCCTTCATGGGATTTATCGAAGTTATTGCAAACCTTAGAACCATCCTGAAGAACATCAAGATCTGTAAGAAAGATATTCAGGAATACAATCCAGATGTGCTTATTTTCATAGATTACCCGGGTTTCAATTTAAGAATAGCTAAATGGGCTAAGAAAGAAGGAATTCCAACTCATTATTACATCTCACCACAAATTTGGGCTTGGAAGGAGAACCGAATTGAAGCCATTAAACGAGATGTAGATAAAATGTATGTTATTTTGCCTTTTGAGAAGAAATTCTATGAAGACAAACATGCATATCCGGTTCATTTTGTAGGACATCCGCTCTTAGATGCAATTGCCAAAAAGGACTTAGTGGCTCCCCATGAATTTCGAAAGAAACATAAGCTTGATAATAGGCCAATCATTGCCTTACTTCCCGGAAGCAGAAATCAGGAGATCTCTAAAATGTTAGAGATCATGTTAAGTATTACAGACGACTTTAAAGAATATCAGTTCATAATAGCTGGAGCTCCAAGTCAGGATCCGGAATTCTATAAACAATTCATCAAAAAGAAAAATGTATATCTGGTAATGAACAACACTTATGATGTTCTTAGTTTATCTACCGCTGCCTTAGTAACCTCTGGTACCGCAACTTTGGAGACTGCGTTATTCAAAGTGCCAGAAGTGGTTTGTTATAAAGGAAGTACAATTTCTTATGAAATTGCAAAAAGGATAGTGGATTTAGACTATATTTCGCTTGTTAATTTAATAATGGACCGTGAAGTTGTAAAAGAACTGATTCAGAAGGAATTCAATAAAAAGAATCTCATAACTGAATTGAAAAAAATTCTTGAAACCGATCATAGAAAGACAATTTTTGAGGACTACTTCGAGTTAGAAAGAGCCTTAGGAGGAAATGGCGCAAGTATGAAGACAGCCGAATTAATTTACCAGTTCACTAAAAACTAGCATTTTTATATGAGAAAATTGTATCACTACGCAATTCTTATAATCCTTACTTTGCTGCTTAGCAGCTGTGGAGCTTCTAAATCCCACAAACTTGTAAAACAACAAAAACTAACTCATAAGGAAATTATCGATATCGATAAAGCTCCTCAAAATAAAATAAACACCGCGCCAGTGGAGGAAGCACCAGAGGATGATCGGGTTTATAAGATCACATCCCACGCTTTAAAATTTAAAGGCACCAAATATAAGTACGGCGGCACTACCGAAGAGGGTATGGACTGCTCTGGATTGGTATTTACTTCCTTTCAACAAGAAGACATCACCTTGCCTAGATCCTCGAGAGAAATGTCTTTAGAGGGAGAACGGTTGGCATTGGTAGATGTGAATATTGGAGATCTTCTATTTTTCGAAACCAGCAAGAATAGAAAAGTGATCAATCATGTGGGATTAGTTGTAGAAATTCAGCCAGGACATATATGGTTTATTCACTCTTCTAGCTCAAAGGGAGTTATAATATCCTCACTTGCAGATAATTATTGGTTTGAGCATTTTGTAATGGCACGCAGAGTCATCTAAAATTTTAGTATCTTCAAAAGTGACTAACACCTTTGGAGATTGTATAATTTTACACTAATTAAGCTTTGTGCATTCCTAATTACTGGGATCCTAATAGGTTTTTATTGGGATCTTGAATTCCATTTTTTGCTATTATTGGGTGCAGCTTTAGCCATTCTTTTTCTTATAATTTTTCTATATTCTTTAAGAAAGTTTCACCAAAACAGCCTTTTTGGAATTATATCTTATTTTCTTTTCCTCTATCTGGGTATTTTATCTGCCCAGCTTCATTTTCCTGAAAATAATCCAGATCACTTAAGTAATTATTTAAATGAATTAGATGAAAATTCCAAGCAAGTACTCATTGGGGAAATAATTGAAGAATTAAAACCGGATCTGTATCACACAAAATATATCCTAAGAACTCTAAAGCTGAATAAAATTCCAGCAGAAGGCAAAGTGCTTGTATTACTTAATAAAGATTCTATACGATCTACAATTAAAATAGGGCAACATCTTGCCCTAGCTTCAGAAATTAAGAACATCCCTAGTAATTTAAATCCGTATCAATTCGATTATGGAAATTATATGAGAAATCTTGGGGTTACTCATCAAGTTCTGTTAAAGAAAGAAAATTTAGTGCTGCTAGGTTCTCCCTCGAATTCTATTAGAAGTTATGCGGGGAAACTTAGAGAAAAGATCATTTCAAGTTTGAAGCAACAGGATTTCGAAAAAGATGAATTAGCTGTTATTCAATCTCTACTATTGGGTCAGCGGCAAGAATTATCCAAGGAGCTACAGCAGAACTATGCTGAAGCGGGAATAATTCATATTCTAGCGGTATCTGGACTGCATGTAGGGATTATACTTTTGCTGCTTAATTGGTGTTTAAAAATATTGGATCGCTCCAAATATGGCCGATTTCTGAAGATTATAATTCTATTGGTTTGTTTATGGGGTTTTGCGCTACTTGCAGGTTTATCGCCATCTGTAGTTAGAGCAGTAAGCATGTTTAGTTTTGTGGCAATTGGACTTCAGTTAAAAAAAAGAACTAGTACGCTTAACACCTTATTTGCTTCGCTATTCATCCTGCTTTTAGGCAATCCATATTATCTGTTCCAAGCTGGATTTCAACTAAGTTATCTTGCCGTTTTTTCCATAGTTATTTTGCAGCCAACATTTTCTAGCCTCTATACCCCAAAAAATAAGATAACCGGTAGTCTTTGGAAGCTTATAACAGTATCTATAGCTGCACAAATTGGAGTTTTACCATTAAGCTTATACTACTTTCATCAGTTTCCGGGATTGTTCCTTTTATCTAATATAATAGTTCTTCCATTCATGGGAATAATTCTAGGTTTAGGAATAGTATTAATACTCATAAACCTAACCGGAATTACTCCATATTTTTTACCTCAATTCTATGGAGAACTCATTTCGTTATTAAATAAGTTTGTTGAATTTATTGCCGGGTTAAAAATGTTCGTTATTCACGATATTTCTTTTTCCATTGCGCTTTGCTTGGGGATGTATTTATGTTATCTCTTTTTTATTCCCTTAGTGAAAAAGATTAGCTATACTAATCTTTCATTAGCTCTTATTGCAATCTTAATCTTTCAGAGTGTTCTTATAACTGAAGAATTTTCAAAGACTAAAAATGAGTTTATAGTGTTCCACGGAAACAGACGCACAGACATTGCTGTATTAAATCCAAAGAATTTAATGTACTATAGTTCAAATCCTGATGCAAAGCCTACTTATTTAAAAAATTATGAACTTCAAAAAAAGAGGGTTGCAAACACTTTAAATAGCAGAAATGTTTTTCGTTTTTCTGAAAAAAAGATATTACTTATAGATAGTATTGGGACATATAGGATCCCCAATTTTGAACCACACATCTTGGTGCTAACAAATTCTCCTAAAATAAATTTGGACCGAGTACTTAAAGATTTACATCCTGAACTAATAATTGCAGATGGCAGCAACTACAAAAGTTATATTAAAAGATGGAAGATTACATTAGCGCATAAAAAAATCCCCTTTCACATAACGGGTGAAAAGGGAGCTTTTAATATAAATCATCAGTATAAATACTGAAATCAACTAACTAATACTTAATTTTTAAAAGTTCCTTTGAACTCTTTTTCATATTTCCCCCAAGCATCTGCCGAGGTTAATTTCTTATAATCGTTATTAGCGATCATCTTTAAAAAGATCTCCAACTGTTCTGGCGTTCTGTAGCCTACAATTGGTGCAATTACATCCGATTTTTCATCAAAGAACACCAAGCTAGGATATCCGCTAATTTTTAGAGCATTCGCCAAAAAATGCTGACTATTTCTCCCTTTTCTCTTAGGATCGAAATTAGGATTGGTGTAATTAAAATCTTTATACAGTACCTCTTCGGTGCCTTCTGCATCAAATTTTACCGCATAAAAATGCTTGTTTACGTAATTAACCACATCTTTATTGGTAAAGGTATTCTGATCCATCATTTTACATGGCCCACACCAAGTGGTATATGCATCCATCAATATCTTTTTAGGATTCTTTTTCTGGGCCTTTAGAGCTTCATTCATACTCATCCACTCTATTTCCTGAGCTACAGTTGCAGTTAAGGTAAAAAGAAAAAATAAACCAGTAAACAATAATTTCATATCTAAGCCTTTTTTTTACACTTTTCAAATACCATTCCGAAATTGTGTACCGTTCTATATAAAAATAATAAAGATAAAATTAATTTAAAAATCGCTATTTAATTCCATGCATCAACTTCTTAAGCAAAGGATGAATAAAAATTATAAGAACCCCTGCTGCTGCAGGAATTATAAAGAATAATAAAAAGAATGTAGATAATGAATATTCTGCAGTTATATCGTCTATCATTCCCCCGGTTGTCCCAGCTAATTTATTACCTATAGCAATGGCTAGATACCAGATCCCGAACATAAAGGCGATCATTCTACCAGGCACTAGCTTACTTAAATAAGATAAGCCTACCGGTGACAAGCATAATTCTCCCAAGGTATGGAACAAGTAAGCAAATACAAGCCATATCATACTCACTGCAGCCACTTTTGCCCCGGTTGGGATCCCATATGCTCCGTAAGCAAGAGATAAAAATCCTACCCCTAATAAGATTAACCCTAAGCCATATTTTACAGCTACCGAAGGATTGTATTTACTCTCCCAAAGTTTAGAGAATAAAGGGGCAAAGATTATTATGAATAAGGAATTTAGAACACTGAACCAAGATGCAGGAACTTCCGGATTTTCTTGAAAGTATTGATTGTATAACATGAATCCTACAAGCACCCAAATTATCAAGAAACTAGTTCCTAAAAATATATTTGATAAGGCATATTTCGCAAAAGTTTGATGAAAAAGTTTAAACAAAACCCAAGTGATAATTCCTAAAGGAATAATGGTAATTAAAGTATTAACTACTCTAAAAATGTTTGCTGAATCGCCGTTTAAAACTCTATCGGTATAATCTCCCGCGAAGATCGTCATAGAACCTCCAGCTTGCTCAAAAGCTGCCCAAAAGAAAACTGTAAAAAAGGCAAATATAGAAACTGCTATCATCTTATCCCGAACAATAGGACTGTATCTAATAATTCTGGAAATCAATAGGATAATAAAAATGATAAGGGCGAATAAGATCATAAAATTAGACCCATCCATTCCTGCAACTGTAAAGGCGAAAATATTAGTGCCTCCAATCTTTGAAACAGGATCATTAATGATCCATACTAAACCAATTACCGCGCTTATTACAATGAATATCTTATCGAATAAAGTGAACGGATTTAATTTATCGATCGTCTTATCTGTTATAACTTCTTCTTCCCCCTTAATTGGTTTCTTTCCAACTTCCCCAAATATATTTTGTGCAAAATAGAATTGTAAAAGCCCAAAGAACATAAAGACACCAGCAAGACCAAATCCCCAGTGCCATCCAATTTGTTCTCCAACATATCCACAAAGTAAAATACCTAAAAAGGCCCCAGCATTCACTCCCATGTAGTAAATTGTAAAAGCACCATCTTTCTTATCTTCATGCCCCTCGTACATATGAGAGATAATAGAAGTCATATTAGGTTTAAAGAATCCATTCCCTAATATCAAGAAGAATAACCCTACATAGAGCATCATTTCTGTGTTCATCGCCATACTCGCATGACCTAAGGTCATTAAAAAAGCACCGGCAATCACAGCATTCCGATAGCCCATATATTTATCGGCTAGATAACCTCCCAAAATAGGAGTTAAATAAACCATAGAAGTGTATGTCCCATATAATGCTAAAGCATGTTCCCTTGGCCAGGCCCAGCCTTCATCGAAAAGTGAAGATGTTAAGAAGAGCACCAGTAAAGCACGCATCCCGTAATAGGAAAAGCGCTCCCACATTTCAGTAAAAAACAATACAAATAGGCCGGAAGGATGACCTAAAACATTCGATTTAAAAAAACCGACCTGCGAGGAGTTTTCAGCTGACATATTTTATGCTAGTTACGCTCAGTTTCCCCAAGCTCATATTGCTCCTGCTCCATAAGTTGTCTCTCATTATCTTCAGCTCCATGAGTAAGTCTCTTAAGAGGTTTCAGCATAATAATAACTATAGATGCGAACGCAACCGTAAAGATCGTAATCCCAGAAAATATTGCTATATCACCAGCTTCAGAAGCAAAAGCTCCCAATTCCCCAGCAACTTTATTTCCCAAACCAGTAGCTGCAAAATAAACCCCCATCATTAGTGAAGCATATTTAACCGGAGCCAATTTTGTAATAAATGAAAGCGCTACTGGAGATGAACATAATTCTCCAATTGTATGGAATAAATAAGCTAATACTAACCAATACATCGCTGAGGATCCATTAGCTTCGAATTGTAGTGCTGCGAATACCATAAACACAAATCCAAATCCCATAATTATAACCCCTATGGCCATTTTAAAGATAGAAGATGCTTCTTTGCCTTTCAACTTTCTCTTAGCCCAGATGTTTGCTACAACAACCCCAAAGATAATAATGAACATTGCATTTAAAGACTGGAACCAAGATGCCGGAACTTCATTTCCAATTAATGGAAGTGAGAATGGCAAAGTTCTATTTGTATTATCCAATGCGTAAATGTTCATTAATCCTCCAGCTTGCTCGAATGCTCCCCAGAAAACGATTACTAGGATAAATGATAACAGCATTACCACATATCTATCTTTCATGATCTGACTTGTAAGATCTTTATAAACCATCATCATCATTGAAACAACTAATGTTAAGAAAAGGAATAGAAGTCCGTATCCAAAACCTAAGGCTAACCAACCCCAAATAGAAGCTCCTAATAGAATAATTGCAATGATTAATTGAGTAGGAGATTTAAATAATTCACTAAATAAATTCCCTAAAGAAGCTCCTTCATCACGTTCTACTTTAGAAAGTAAATTTCCTACGTTGGTAAGATATTTCTGTCCCCAAAGATATACTATAAGACCTAAAGCCATTGCAATTCCTGCTAGTCCAAAACCGTAGTGCCATCCAATATTTTCCCCTACATAACCAACAATTAAACTCGATAAAAATGCTCCAAGGTTAATACCGATATAGAAAATAGTAAATCCTTTATCACGTCTTATATCACCTTCTTTGTAAAGACCACCAACCATGGTAGAAATGTTAGGCTTTAAAAGTCCAACCCCGGCTATAATCAATCCAAGACCGGTGTAAAATGCCCACATTTCTTCTACTGCTAGAATTCCATGACCAAAAACAAGAATAATACCTCCAATGAGTACTGCCTTTTTCTGGCCAAAGACTTTATCTGCAAGAATACCTCCGGGAATAGAGACCACATATACTAGCATAGTATACCAACCGTAAAGTGCTAAAGCTTCAGGCTGCGTCCAGTTTAATCCGGCATTTCCATCTGTAGTAGAACTTACTAAATACAATACAAGGATAGCTCGCATTCCATAATAAGAAAACCGTTCCCACATTTCTGTGAAAAACAGGATATACAATCCCATTGGATGCCCAAATAATTCTTTTTGATTTGCAGGAGGTGCCGTATTTGCCATTTATCTAGTTATTTGTAAGGTTATTATAAGTTCTCTTTAATAAAATTAGTCATTTTGGTGTACAAGTGTAATCTAGTATTTCCACCATATATTCCATGATTTCTATCTGGATAGATCGCCCAATCAAACTGTTTGTTGGCTTGTACCAAAGCTTCTATTAATCTCATAGAATTTTGCACATGTACATTATCGTCTCCCGAACCATGTACCAGAAGATAATTTCCTTTTAATTTATCTACATGGTTTATTGGAGAGTTCTCATCATATCCGCTTGCATTTTCCTGAGGTGTGGTCATGTAACGCTCTGTATAAATAGTGTCGTAAAATCTCCAACTCGAAACAGGCGCCACGGCAATTGCCATTTTAAATACATCATTCCCTTTAAGAATTGCATTGGTAGACATAAAACCACCAAAGCTCCATCCCCATATTCCTATTCTTTCTGAATCTATATATGGAAGTTCTCCTAGTTTTTTAGCTGCTGAAATTTGATCTTCTAACTCATATTTTCCTAATTCATTCTGAGTTACTTTTTTGAAAGCTGCTCCTTTAAATCCGGTTCCACGCCCATCTACTGAAACTATTATATAACCTAGATCTGCAAGCATCTGAAACCAATAATCATTAGATCCGGCATAAGAATTTGCCACAGTTTGTGATCCTGGTCCGGAATATTGATACATTAAAAGTGGGTATTTCTTTGAAGCATCAAAATCTGAAGGTTTAATGGTCCACATATTTAAAGTGTTCCCATTAATTTCTATGGTAGACAATTCCTTCGGAGAAAAATTGAATGCTTTCTCTAGCTCTAGTAATTCTGAATTATCCTTGATCTTTCTTACCAATTTCCCGTTCTCCGCATTGTGCAGTGTAAACTCATTTGGTGTGCTTGTACTGTTATAAGTATTAATGAAATAAGAGTAATCTGCACTGAAATCGGCATTATTGGTTCCTTCCTTTTGGGATAAACGCATCTTTTTAGAACCATCTGTTTTAATAGAATATACATCTCTATTTACACTTCCATTTTCTGTACTCTGATAATAGATCCTTTTCGATTTTGGATTGAAACCATAATAATTGGTCACTTCCCAATCTCCTTTGGTCACTTTATTAATGAGTTTTCCACTTTTATCATAGTGATAGATATGGTTGTATCCATCTTTTTCACTGGTCCAGATAAAACTGTTATCAGCTAAAAAAGTAAGGTTATCTGTAACATCTACATAAGCTTCATCCTTTTCATTAAGAACAACTTTAACTTCATTGGTTTTTGTATTTACAAATATCAAATCCAAATTATTTTGGTGTCTGTTTAAAACCTGAACACTCAAAATTGAAGGATCATTGGTCCATTTCATCCTAGGAATATAGAAATCTTTATAATCACCTAGATTGACAGGAGTGGTGTTTTTAGATTCCAAAGAATAGGTGTGTAAGGAAACTTTTGAGTTTTCTTCTCCCGCTTTTGGATATTTAAACGTGGTGGTTTCAGGATATAACTCCTTACCGATAATTCCCATAGAAAATTCAGGAACTTCAGTTTCGTTGAACTTTAAGAAAGCTAAGCTTGTTCCATCTGCATTCCATTGGAAAGCTCTCACAAATGCAAACTCCTCTTCATAGACCCAGTCTGTAATTCCGTTGATGGTTTCATTTTTTTTACCATCTGTAGTGATCTGTATTTCGTTACCAGTTGCCAGATCTTTCACATAAAGGTTGTTTTCAAAAACATAGGCAACCTTAGAATTATCTGGAGAAAATGTAGGCTCTTGCACTTTATGCTCAGATAATTTTTTAAGCTCTTTCGTTTTCACATTATAGGTATAGAAAATGCCTTTTGTGGAATGACGATAAATTGGATCTAAAGCGGTAGCTAATAAGATCATATTTTCATCATCACTTAATTCGTAAGACTGGAACTTATCCAGATCGGGAAGATTAGCACTATTTAATAGGCTTCCTTTCTTCTCTCCGGACTTATAATCAAAGATATCGATACTGGAATTGCCAGTCTCTCTATTCTGATTAAGCACTATGTACTCTGTCCCGTTGTTCAAGGATTTCAAGGACTCTAAGCGCTGTTGGCTAAAAGTTCCGCTCCAAATATCTTCTAAAGTGACTTGCTTGTTTTGTGCAAAAACCGCACAGGAACTTACCAAAAGTAGGGTAAGGACAAATTTTGGTATACTCATAAAAAGTGTAAAATATATTTTGTAGGCCAAGTTTACTAAAAATTAAGCAAAAAAAGCCATTTTTTCATGTTAAATACTAAACATATGTTAACGCAAAACTATTTACAAAGCCCATTTTGAGTAAATGCAATCCTTGTTACTTCTTCAATATAAGTAGTAATTGTATCTTTGATTTACAAATCTATTTCTAATGATCACACCCATTACCGGTTTTTCTAAATTAAATAAGGAAGAAAAAATAGACTGGTTATTAAATACATACCTCAAAGAATCTTCAACTGCAGAAAGTGTTTTAAAACAATACTGGAACAACAATGAGGATCTCCAACAACTACACGAAGAATTTACCGAAAATACCCTTAGTAATTTCTATTTGCCATTTGGTATTGCTCCAAATTTTCTTATAAATGGAAAATTAATAGCAATTCCAATGACTACTGAAGAAAGCTCTGTTATAGCTGCAGCTAGTAAAGCGGCTAAATTCTGGCAAACTCGAGGGGGTTTTAAAGTGGAAGTGTTGAATACTGAAAAAAATGGTCAGGTACATTTTAAATACGATGGAGATCCTGGTAAATTAAAAAGATTTTTCGAATTAAGCAAGCCGGTTTTGTTAGATTCGGTTGAAACTATCACTAAAAACATGAAAAAAAGAGGTGGTGGAGTTCTGGACATTGTATTATTAGACAAAACAAGTTTACTAGAAAACTATTATCAGTTGCATTGCACTTTTGAAACCAAAGATTCTATGGGTGCAAATTTTATAAATTCTTGTTTGGAAAAATTTGCTGACACCTTAAAGGAAGAAGCTTCAAAGTTTACCGAATTTTCTTCAGAAGAAAAAGAGATCGAAGTTATTATGAGCATACTTTCTAACTTCGTACCTAATTGTATTGTGAGAGCAGAAGTATCTTGTCCTGTTTCCGAATTATCTGAAGATAAAAATATCGATTCAAAAGCCTTTGCTGAAAAATTTATAACTGCAATTAAAATTGCAGAAGTTGAACCTTACCGAGCTGTTACTCATAATAAAGGGATCATGAACGGAATAGATGCCGTTGTTTTGGCCACAGGAAACGATTTTAGAGCTGTTGAAGCAGGAATTCATGCGTATGCGTGTAGAGAAGGGAAATACACTAGCCTAACACATGCAAAAGTAGAGAAAGGTATCTTTACATTTTGGCTGGAAATTCCTCTTGCTCTAGGAACTGTTGGAGGACTTACCAATCTTCATCCCTTGGTAAAAGTTGCTTTTGAGATCCTTCAGAAACCAAATGCCAAGGAATTGATGCAAATAATCGCAGTGGCTGGTCTAGCACAAAATTTTGCAGCAGTAAAATCACTGGTAACCAACGGGATCCAACAAGGACACATGAAAATGCATCTAATGAATATACTTAATTCCCAAAATGCCACTCCTAAGGAAAAAGATGAATTAGTCCATTATTTTAAGAAGCATACGGTTACTCACAGCAGTGTAACAGAACAATTGGAAAGAATAAGAAATTAAAACAACACAAAATGCGACGCTTCTACAGCAATGGTAAACTCTTGATTACGGGAGAATATGTAGTTCTGGACGGAGCTCTTTCTTTAGCGCTTCCAACCAAATTTGGGCAAAGTCTTGAAGTTACAAAATCCGAAAAGCATGGTGTAGAATGGAAGGCTTTGGACAATGAAAACAAAGTCTGGCTCTCCTGCTTTTTTGATCTGGATGAGATCATGAATAATAAAATGATACATGGATCAAGGCTTTCTGAGCGGTCTTCAGAAGAAATCCAGTTATTAAAGATCTTACATTTAGCATATTCTTTTAATAACAAAATCTTTCATCAGAATAGCGGTTATCAAGTAAAGACTAAACTAGATTTTCCCAAAATTTGGGGTTTAGGCACTTCGGCTACTTTAATTAACAATATTGCGCAATGGTTCCAAGTAGACCCTTATTTCCTGTTAGAGCGCTCTTTTGGTGGAAGTGGTTATGATATTGCTGCCGCACAAAACAATCAACCTATTACATATCAATATAGCGATAACAAAAGAAGTGTGTTAAAGCTAAGTTTTGATCCTGTTTTCAAAGATGAGCTATTCTTTGTTCATTTAAATAGAAAACAAAATAGCAGAGATTCAATTGCTCACTATAAAAAACAACCTAAGGCTGAACTTGATTCTGAAATTAAAAAGATCTCTGGCTTAACCAGCCAGATGATAGCTTGTGAGTCTATAGTTGAGTTTAAATTACTTCTCGAGATTCATGAGACCATAATCTCTAAACTCATAAATACTCCCAAGGTCAAAACAGAGCTATTCTCAGATTTTCCTGGAGCCATAAAAAGCTTAGGGGGTTGGGGTGGCGATTTTATTCTTGCCACGGGAACTAAATTGGAAATGAATTATTTTAAAGAAAAGGCCTACCACACCATAGTTCCATTCTCTGAAATGGTTTTATAAATATTGTATGTATTAAATATACCTATAAGTAATTCTCCCATCTCATGAGAGAAGGATAGAAAGCTGACAATGGAGCTAGTCGAAATGTGAGCAATTTTATCTGGATCAAATTAATTAGGCCGATTTTACCAAATATTTTATTCTTAAGTTCTTTAGTTATAAATCTTCGCTTAAATAGTTCATTAAACTTAAAAAGCAGCCAGAAATTTCTTTAGGGCAGCTTCTTAAGTTTGGTTCCATAAACGGGTTTCCAAAAAATTCTTTAATCTCAATATTATGTGCATAGCGAGTATGCACCGTAGATTTTAAGTATAAAAATTAGTTGGTATATCCTGGATTTTGTTCCAAATTTGGATTGGCGTCTATTTCTCTTTGTGGAATTGGCAATACCAAACTATTAGCATTAAAAGCCAAACCATCTATCGCTTGTTTCAAACGTTTTGCATCGTGTAATGCAAATCCTTCAAAGGCTAACTCCCTTTTTCGTTCCTCAAGAATATCTTCTAGCGTTACGGATGAAAGAGAAGGAGCATTGGCTCTCGTGCGAATTGTGTTAATATCCTCTACGGGAGCAGCGCCCAAAGAGCTACCTAATCTAAAATTGCTCTCTGCACGTATCAAATACATTTCAGCCAATCTTATAAATGAGATATTTGCAAACTGATTTTGCCATTTTGTACTGAGTAAGGTGCCATTTCCTTCGTAAAAGAACATACCTCTATCATCATCTTCATTATTAAATACCTCAAAATAAGGATCTTCTACAGTTACATCGCCAGTGAGGGACCTACCACCAAAAGCTCTGGTGGCCCAAAATGTATTCATGTCATTTACACCATCTTGTGTAGTAATTTGCCAAGCGAATATATCTTCGGTAGAATTCCCATCATTATTAAAAGCACTGGCAAAATCTCCTGTTAAGGAATATGGACCTTCTTCAATTACAGTATTGGCAGATTCTAATGCTCCTTGATAATCGCCCTGTTGAAGGTAAACTCTTGCTAATAATGCTTCTGCGGAGAATTTGTTAGCATAAAAAGTTCCTATGGGATTGCTTTCAGGTAATTTAGCAATGGCGTCTTTTAAATCCTGAATTACAAAATCATAACCTTCTTCCACCGTGTTCCTAGAAGGAAATTCTATTTGTGAGGCGTCGCTCACTCCTTTAGTAACAAGGGGTACTCCTAATTGAGAATTTCCACCTTCTGCCTTATATGGTAATGCGAAAAAGCGCAATAAATCAAAATAAACTACTGCTCTTAAAAATTTTGCTTCTCCTTCAACTCGGGCAATATCTTCTTCCTCTTCAAATTTATCTAGATTTTCTAAAATTAAATTTGTTTGGTTAGAAACTGCATAAGAGAAAATCCAGTAATCTTCTACAAAACCATTTCCTGTGGTAATTTCTTTTCTATTGAACTCGGCAGGACCCTGAAAAGTACCTCGCCAAGCTAATTCTCCTGTATTTGCAATTAATTCTGAGGCTAAATTATAATCACCTGCAAACGTTTCGTTTTGGCCAGCAAGATCATAAGCTCCTACTAAAAGGTTTTGGATGTTTTCTGCAGAACCAAGCGCAACCTCTGGTGTGAGATCTTGTTCAGGATCTAGATCTAGATTATCATCACAGCTAATAAAAGCTAGTAAAATCAAAATAGTAGCGAATTTATATATTATCGTTGATTTCATGATTTTTTTTTTAAAATTCGAAGTTTACTCCAACAGTCATAGTTTTTGCAGGTGGAGCAGAATAAAATGCATTTCCCACGTTTATATTGCTATTTGCTTGAACATCGTAGGTAGATTCAGGGTCATACTCATCATAGTCTGTAAAAGTTAATAGGTTTACTGCTGTAAAATAGATTCGTAACCTATCTATATTTATTTTATCTGTGAAACTTGTTGGTAAACTGTATCCTAGGGTTACGTTTCTAAGTCTAATAAAATGTGCTTCCTGTAAATATCGGGAAGAACTTTGAGTTCCATTAGCACCAAATAATCTTGCCTGTGGTACATCTGTGATATCCCCCGGTTGTTGCCATCTATCCAATTGATCTAAAGATTGATTGTCGAAAAAGTCGGCACTTGCAGATTGAAATCTTCCTCCAGCATTATAAATAGATGCTCCCCATTGTCCTTGAAAGGTAAAAGAAAAATCTACATTTTTATAGTATAGATTGTTTGTAAAACCTGCAATTAGATCTGGGAAAGGACTGCCTAAAACAACTCTTGTAGCATCATTAAAATTGTTTGTTAAACTTTTGTCCCTAGAGCCATCATCGTTAAGCGTGTTTCTTACAAATAATGCATCTCCATTTTCAGGATCGGCTCCAGCAAATTCTACCATAAACAAAGAACCAAGAACTTCTCCTTCTCGAACAATGTTTTGTCCGGAAATAATATCTCCTCCAGGAAGGTTGGTAACTTCATTGTCATTATATGCAATATTAAAAGATGAGGACCAGTTTAAATCTTTACTTACAATATTTTTAGTGTCAATTACCAATTCTACACCTGTATTTTGAATTTCTCCCACGTTTCTGGTAATATTGGTAAATCCTGAAGTGGAGGGGATTGGTTCATTTAACAGTAAATCATCTGTAGTTTTATTGTAATAATCTAAACTTCCCGAAATACGATTGTTTAAAAGGCCAAAATCTAGCCCAATATCATATTGAACAGTATTTTCCCATTTAAGGCTAGGATCTCCCAATTGGCTGGGGTTAAGTGCAGGTCTTCCGTTGTAAGAAGCACCTCCAAATAAACTTCTGGAAGCAAAATTACCAATATCGGCATTTCCAGTAACTCCCCAACTTGCTCTTAGTTTAAGCAAGGATAATGTTTGACTATCCTTTAAAAAATCTTCTTCCGAAACTATCCAACCACCGGAAAAAGCTGGGAAGAATCCGTATTGTTCATCTACACCAAATCTTGAACTACCGTCATACCGAACGCTTCCTTTTAAAAGGTATTTATCCAGAATAGTTAAACCAGTTCTTGCAAAATAGGATACAAAGGTAAATGCGGTTCTACTGGAACCTCCACCTACAATTTCTGCAGCGCTGTTCACCGTTCTTAAATCATCTGATGGGAATCCCTGTCCTTGAACAAATTGAGCCTTTCTTCTATCGTCTTCAAAGGACATCCCTACAGTGGCTTCCAGATTTGTATTTTCACCAAGTAATGTAAAATAATTAAAATAATTATTGATTACATATTTTTCATTTTGTACACTTTGCGCCTCGGCAAATCCTCCTACCGATTCGGATTCGGTTAAACGCCCGGAAAAAGTTTCAGCGGTTTGTACATTTAGATCGTAACCAAGTTCAGATCTAAAACTAAGACTCGGTATAATTTGATATTCAGCGAAAACATTGGCAATTGCTCTCCAGATACTGGTTTTATTTTCAGCATTTACTTCTTGATTTAAGAAATTATAATACAAGGTGTTAGGATTAGGTAGACCGTTATCTAAATAAGGTCTAGTAAAAGGGATTTGTGCAATGGCTTGTACGGGTGTTGCAAAAGCATTGTCATTGGCCAACCTGTTTATTTGGGTTTTTGCTATACTCGATGTAACACCTACCTTAAAATTTTCTGAAACCTGATGGTCTACATTGCTTCTGAAATTGTAGCGCTCAAGATCATTTCCTCGAATAATACCTTCTGTTTTGTTATATCCCAAAGAAAGGAAAAATTGTGTTTTTTCAGAGCCTCCTGAAGCGTTTACGTTTAAATCGCTCACAGATCCGTCTACAAAAATCAAATCTTGCCAATCTGTATCGACTTCGCCATCACGCCAATCTGCTTCATTTTCAGCAAAAAAATTAAAATCGGCAAACGCATCTTCCTCCGTAAAACCAGCATTTACGTATGCTTCGGTAAATAGCTCCACATATTGTTCTGTATTTAAAAAATCACGTCGATTGGTTTCTTCGCTCCATCCGTAGGAAGTATTTATCGAAATTTTCGTTTCCCCTGCTTTTCCTCTTTTTGTGGTTATTAAAACTACCCCGTTACTTCCTCTTGCACCATAAATAGCAGCAGAGGAAGCATCCTTTAATATTTCTATAGAAGCAATATCATTAGGGTTTAAACTTATAAGTGGGTTGATAGGAGAATCATTTATGTTTTCATCGCTATTAATCAATGGAATTCCATCAATAACATATAAGGGATCTTGAGAAGAGGAAATGGTAGAAACTCCACGTACTCTAATTTTTATTCCAGATTCCGCCTTTCCGTTAACCTGCGTAATCTGAACTCCTGCCGCTTTCCCAACTAAGGCACTTTGTAAACTAGGAACTGGAACTCCGTTTATTTCATCTGAAGAGATGGAGGCGATATTATCGGTTAAGGATCTTCTTGTTGACGTACCATACCCTACCACCAAGACTTCATCAAGTTCTGAAGCATTAGCATTTAATGTTACATTTATTACAGCGTTATTTAAAACGGGATATTCTGCACTAACCAATCCTATAAAAGAAAAAACTAATACATCTCCCTGAGATGCTTGGATAGAATAATTTCCATCGAAATCTGATTGGGTTCCCGTATTGGTCCCCTTTACAATAATATTTACTCCGGGCAGGGGCAAACCGTCCTCATTGGTGACGGTTCCCGTCACCATTTGCTGCTGTGCAAAGCTTATCTGCATAACAAAGGCGAAAACTAGTCCTAAAATGCCATGTAATTTTGGTTTCATATTATACTATGTTTGAATGAACTTACTCAAAAGTCCTAAATTAATGTTAACAATACTAATTTAAATATATTTTTCTTTTCAAATGCAATATTTTCTAGTCAATCGACATTAATTGATCAATAAACATAAATTATTTCTTGAAATAAGTAAAATTATAGGTGAATTATTTAATGAATTTAGAACATTATACAAATCAAAAAAACCTGAACAATTATAAAATTGCTCAGGTTTTCTAATAAATATTACCAATATAAATCTGTTTAGATTATTTAGGTTAAGATATATTGTTATGATTAGTAGAAACGAGCTCTATTGTCTTCGATTTCTGCATTTTCTTTAAGAGCTTGGAATACTCTAGAAACAACTGCTTGTCTTCTTTGAGCAGTTTCTCTTGCAGCAAAACTCTTGTAAGATTCCATTACCGGAGCCTTATTAAAAGCTACTTGCTCCACAACATAAACTCCTTCCTCTCCTGCAATCGGTTTACTTATAGCTCCTGGCTTTAATGAAAAGGCAGCACCAACAACTGCTGGCTCATTTCCTGCTCCCGCTAAGGTTGGATTGTTCAAGTTAACAGCGCTTGCATTTTGAATACTTGAATTGGTATTAGCAGCAACCTCTGCCAAAGTACTTCCTTTAACTTTCGCTTTTAAAAGCTCCGCTTTTTTCTCTTTCATAAGGATAGGAGAAACAACCGCAGAAGCTTCCTCTGCAGACATATCACCTTTTTTCTTAATCGCAGTTACTTGTGCAACTACATAGCCTCCAGGAACTTCAAATCTCTTGATATCTCCAGCTTTAACTTCATCTTCAAAAGACCACTGTACAATTCTTCTTTGCGCACCAACACCTGGGATGTTTTCGTCTAAAACTTTCATATCTCTTACAGTTTTCACCTCGTAGTTATCTGTTTTAGCAACATCGTTAAAATCTTTCTCTTTGGATGCGATCTCAAATTTAGTAACCTTCGTGTAAAGGTCATTCAATGATTTTTCAGAAGCTTCAATCTCCCTTGCAATAGTTGCAATTTTAACTCCACGCTCTTCAGCAGTCTTATCTTCAATAGAAATTACATGGTAACCAAAATCTGACTCTACTACTCCAATTTCACCTTTACTATTATCAAATACAAAATCGTTGAAATTAGCGATCATATCTCCAGGACGAAAGAAACCAAGATCTCCACCTTTAGCTTTTGATGCCGCATCTGCAGAATATTGTTCAGCTAAATTAGAGAATTGTGTTTTATCTTTTCTTACAACACCTGCAATACTATCTGCCAAAGTTTTTGCTTCTTCTTTAGTTCTATTTGTTTCAGGAGAGGCAGTTGGTAAACCTTGCCATGAGATCATGATATGGCTTGCTTTCGCAGAATCTGCTATTTGCATCACCTTTTCCATTTTAGAAACTTTCCAGTAACCCCCTTCTTTATAAGGACCATAAGTTTCACCTTCATTTAAATTAAAGATCTGATCTGCGAATTGACTTTTTAGATCACTTTTGAATAAAATTCTGTCTTGATATTGTATATCTGAATTCTGATTTACAAAACCTTCGATATTTGTAGCTTCATTAAAGCTGGGAATAGTATCACTTGAATTTGAAGCGGCATTGAATTCTACTCTTTTAGAAAGAACACTTTCTACAGTAGCTTTTGCTGCGCTCTCATCTTCAGAAGAAGCAACTTCCGGGAAAAATACAAATTGAATATCTCTACTCTTCTCTACTTGAAATCTTTCTGAATGCTTCTTAACGTATTCACGAATATCATCTTTAGAAACACTAACCTCTGTATCTGGAATGCTTGAATATGGCAATTGGACAAATCTAAGATCTGCGTTGTCATTTTCCATTCTGTATGCCTGCTCCCCTTCTAATAAAGTAGCACCAATTCCAGCTCTAACCATATTGTAGTAGATATTTTCTTTTGCACTTTCTGCAATAGAGTTCTCATAATCTACCCATTGGTTGTATGCCTGTGGAGATGTAGCTTTTAAATTAGCCACATATTCCTGAAGTTTGTTCTCATCGAACATTCCAACTTCATTTACGAAATTTGGATTTTGAGAAAGTTGAAGTCGCAACATTTGTCTTACCTGAGCTTCGCCAACATTGATCCCTAATTTTTCGAATTCTTCCTGTAATACAACTTCACGAAGTTTTAAATCCCAAACTTGATTTACAACCTGTGCTGTTGTAGCATTAGGCCCCATATTCTGTTGGTATGCATCTACCTGTCTGGCAAAATCTTCTCTGCTAATTTCTTCTCCATTAACGGTTGCAACCACATTTTGTGATTTTTGCGAGCTCATACCTCCATTTCGAATAACATCGGCAAGAACGAAAGAGAACAATGCCAATGCAATAATTACGATAAGAAAAACAGACCGTTGTCTAATTTTATTTAATACTGCCATTTGTAGTTATAATTTATCTGATATAGTGGGCGAAAATAGTGTTTTTAACCTAATTATAAAACTTAATATTTGCAAAATATTAACGTAATTAATTATTTAATCTTTCCCCTTAAGTTGAAGTTCTACTAATTCTATTTTTGTATTGGTTGCCTCAAGTATGATGAAGCTGAAGTTATTGATCTTTACCTCTTCCATAGGATCTGGAATTTCTTCGGTATGATTAGTTATAAAACCTCCTAAGGTTTCATAATTCTCCCCTTCAGGAATATCTAATTTGTAGGTTTCATTTAAATAATCTACTTCCAATCTGGCAGAAAATTTATAATGGTCTTCTCCTATTTTCTCTTCAATTAACATTACAGAATCATGTTCATCCTCGATTTCACCAAATAATTCTTCGACAATGTCTTCTATAGTGATCATCCCGCTAGTTCCACCATATTCATCTATCACCACTGCAATACTTTTTCTTTTCTTGATTAGGATACTAAGCACATCCTTAACCCACATGGTTTCCGGCACATATACTACTGGAAGCAAGATAGAGCTAAGTGTTTTGGGCTTTTTAAAGAGCTCGAAAGAGTGGATGTATCCAATTATATCGTCTATATCTTCATTATAAACTAGAATTTTAGAAAGACCTGTTTCAGTAAAAGTTGTTACCAGATCTTTAGGAGCAACAGTTTGATCTACCGCCACTATTTCTGTGCGAGGGATCATTACTTCTCTCGCTTTTATATCTGAAAATTCTAAGGCATTTTGAAATATCTGAATTTCTGAATCTACCCCGTCTTCAGATTCTGATGCTTCCAATTGTTCACTAATAAAATTTCCTAATTCCAGTTTACTGAAGGCCAGTTGTACTTCATCTCCTTCGGTTTTAAAAAATCGCTTCAGAATAACATCGGAGATCCAAATAATAAAGGAAGAAATAAAACTAAATAACAAGTAAAATAAATAAGCTGGGATTGCAAATATCTTTAATAATGAGTTTGCATAGATCTGGAAAAATACCTTTGGTAAGAATTCTGCAGTAAAAAGGATTAATAAAGTGGAGATAATTGTTTGGGTTAGCAAACTAAAATCTGTAACCAAAGCTGTTAAAAAGCTGCTTTCTGAAGGTAATAACCCGCCAAGGAAAGCCATGATTAGATCTCCCATATAAAACCCATAGACTACCAAAGCTATATTATTTCCCACTAACATAGTGGCGATAAACTTTGATGGTTTCTTGGTTAATTTTTTAAGTACGTTGGCAACGACTCCTGCTTGTCTTTTTTCAATTTCAATAAAGATCTTATTGGAAGATATATAAGCGATCTCCATACCCGAAAAAAAGGCCGATAAGATCAAGCAGCAAACAATAATAAGTATTTCAACTTCCATACTAATTAATGATTGTCATTTTCAAGTTTTCGCCTAAAGCGTCTTTTAAAAAAGAACATAAAAATGGCTATTACTACAAAAAATATGAATAAATAGGCACGGCTGCGCTCTGTATTCCAAATTCTTACTGTTTCAAAAAGAAAGAATGCAGCAATAAATAAATAAGCGTACTCAAAATATTTAAAAAATTTCATCATTTTTTGCTTTCTTCAATTATTTGAATCCCCACATTACTGCGGGAACGAAAATTAGTGAAATTTAAATCGGAATCAAAACCTTGACCATCATTACGGGCACCATTTGCAAATCGAATAGTATTTGGTTTATCTGTGAAAACCCATCCTTCTTTTTGGTCCCAAAATAACTGTTCTGCTTTTAATTTTGTGCTATCACTAGTAACTAGCACTACATCGCCTTTTAGATCTATCAAACCAGTTTCATCATAGATCACTGCATAATTTGCAGTAACGGTATTCTTGTTGCGCTGTTCATCAAAAAATTCCACTCGTATCCCTTCTGGAAATTCTCTGTATGGAAAGCTCATGTTGGTATAATCTAACATCTTAGGACTTTTAAGTGTGGCCACCACCCTACCAGAATCTGTATATTTCAAATTTAGGTTCACCCCAATCGCCTGCGGATTCTCATCTGGAGTATCCAGTGCGCGAACCCTATTTAAATTACCCTCACATGAAAAAAGCATTGTCACGGTTATAGCCGTGACAATGCCTGTAAATATTTTTTGATATGTGATCATTGAATTACAATGAAGGTACTCTAACAGTTTCTCCAATCCAACATCCAATTCTTACAGTAGCTCCTTCTTTTCCAGCTTGGAAAATATCAGATTTTTGAGGCGCTCTACCTTTATAAGCTGCAACTGCTTGATTTGCTGAACTACTCAAAGATGGATCTACACGTCCAGCTCTGGAAGCATAATCTGCAGCTAACCAGTAAACAGCTCTTTTATCGAAAGTGGTTTCCCCACAGTCATTTGCACTTCTCGCGATCATATCTGCAATTTGCAAGTATGCTCTACCAGCAGATGGCTTAGCAGCCAAAGCTTTGTTGTAATAAGTTCTAGCTTGACCGAAACTTCCTTTTTTCTTAAAGTTATCTCCTAACTTCATATATACTCTAGACTTATCTGATGCGTTTGTTTCCAATTCAGCAGATTCGTTATAGTATTTCATAGCCTGTGTTCCGTTTCCTTTAGCATCTGCTAACTGCCCTAAATAAAGTGCAGATTTCGCAGAAGGTTCAGCAGCATGTAAGGCTTCAGAAAGTTTAAAGAAGATCGGATCTTCTGTACAATCTTTAGCAGATAGTCTACCAGAAGCTATTTTTAACCAAGCAACATCAGTCTTTCTTTCAGCAAAATCCTTGTTATATAGAGGGATCAAATTATCACAATCTGCTCTTTGACCTAATTTCCCGTTGATACTACTTTTTACAGTACTGTATGCTTTTAGGTTAATTTCAGAATTATCTACCAATTGTTGTTCTTTAGCAGATAATGTTTCACCTGCATCTAACTTCACAAGTAATGGAGCAAGAAACTCTGCCATTTTATTTTCTTCTTCTTCAACCTTAGAGATCACTTGATCGTAATTCTCAAATACATCTTCTAAAGATCTTTTACCTTCATCTTGAAGATCTACTAGTAAAGAGAAATATGCATATAATGCTCTTGCACTGGTAAAACTTTCTCTGTCTGCTTTAAAAGCTGCATCAAAAGCTGCAAATTGCTCTTCTTTAGTACCTATTTCATTATCGTACTTAAGCATTGCAATATCACCTTGCACTTCACCTGCACTAGTTTTGCTAGGGAAATGCAATAGACGATCATTCATAAGTTCTATCATCTCTTGAACTAGTTTATTTTTATCTGCACCAGTTGCCTTAGACATTTTATCTTTTAAAACTCGATCTAGATATTGAAAAGTAGCCAAACTATAAGTAGGACACTTTGCCCTAACTTCCATTAAGGGAGCATATGCTTGATCGTATCTCATAGCTTTTGCATCATCATAAGCAAGAGCTGCTTTTGTAGCACAATCTGCGTTAGACTGAGCTTTAACAAGTCCAGAGCTTAAGAGTACTCCAGATAATAATAGTATGAATTTTGTTTTCATGTTTTAGTTTTTATAATGGTTAATCAAATTTAGGTTGCACGAACCATTTTTCATTAATAGACAAACTTATTGAAAGTTTAATAAAGTTCTCCTTTATTAAACCGGAATTCGTAGTACCGCGCTGTCCATACTCAATTCCTAGGTTTGCATTCGTAAAATTTCTTCCTGCTGGTAATCCTAGTCCAAAAGATATGCCAAACTCATTTATCCCTTCATTATTAAGGTTTAGCCCGGTTTCTTCAAATCGTAATCCAGCACGATAAACCACTCTGCTAAAATAACTTGTTAGAGAATTGTACTTAGGAATATAAAATCCTCCTAATCTATATTGTGATGCATTATCATAACTTACATCTGTTGCTGAGCTTCCAGAGTTAAAGTTAAAACTATTTGCAGATACGTTTCCGTACTCCGCACCTAAGAACCATTTATTAGTTGTACCAAGCCCAGCCCCTATTGTTAATTCTGAAGGCAAGGTGAAATCTTCCTGCGGTAAAGTAACATCTCTTTCCTCTTTAATAATTTCTGATCCTTCTGAGGCAAAACTGATTGTAGCAGTATTCCTCATTTTTTCCGAAGTGATGTTCATTTTAGGTGCATAGGTAGCTGCTGTATACAACTTTAGGTTTTCTGAAATTTCCTTTTGATAATCTAAACCAAAATTGAAATTAAATCCACGAAGGTCGGTTCTATTGATCTCCCTTGAACCATATTGAATTTGACTTTGATACGCAGTGAAATTATTTTGAATATTTCCAAAATTATAATTTACATCTGCTCCTATACTTAATTCATCATTTATAGCATATCCTGTTGTAAAAAAAACTTTATTCATTCCACCACGACCGGTGAATCTGTTTGAAGTTTCTTCATTTACCTCTAAGATTCTGTAGCCAACAGAGGTGTATGGAATTAAACCTAATCCAAAGCTTAGTTTACCAGCAGGAAGACCAATTGCTAAATAATCTAAACTGGTAGTCTTTGCCGTTTCACTCTCATCCTCAGTTTGCTGATTTGTTCTTACGTGACTTCCTCCCACTGTAAAAGTAGTTAAGCGAAGTCTTCCATAAGAAGCAGGATTTCTCAAATTTAGGTGGATACTGTCTGAAAATAATCGCATGCCTCCCATAGACTGATTCTCTACAGTACCTTTAAACTTTGTAAGTCCAATCCCGTAATATGAATAAGGTGAAGATGTTCCTTCTTGCGCAGCCGATAGCACTGTAGTTAATAAGGCTACGATTATTATAAATCGTTTAATCATTGAGATTTATTAAATTCTAAAATGTAATTCAATCCTTCAAGGAGGAAATTTGAGTTCGCAAAGATGCTATTTTTTAATCGTTTACGCAAAAATTGTGAGTCTCCACCTGTCAAAATAATTGTTAAATCTTTAAACTGAGACGTATATGCCGAAATTACTCCTTCAATTTCAGAAGTAATACCAAAGATCACACCAGATTGCATACACTTTCCAGTGGTATTACCAATAAGATTTACTTCTTCTTCCGGCTCTAATAACGGCAAGTTTTCTGTAAACGTATTCATCGCCTTAAATCTCATTTGTAAGCCGGGAGAAATGGCGCCTCCTAAATATTCATTCTTGTCATTCTTTAGGTCATAAGTAATACAGGTACCGGCATCTATCACCAAGGTGTTTTGAGTGGTATAGAATTTACTAGCTGCAGAGATCAATGCAATTCTATCATTTCCTAAAGTTTTAGGGCTAGCATAAAGGTTACTGAACACTTGAGGCAGTTCTTGATTTAAAACGTATGTTTTAAAATCTTCCTGTAGTTTTAAAATCCATTTAGAAGGCGTTTTCGACACCGAGGAAACCAAAACGGTGTCTATTTCAGGAAATTTTACTTGCAATTCTTCAAGATTTTTAAAAAAATCTTGCTTGAGGGAGGTTTTCTTTTTAAGTAAGCCATCCTCTTGAAATACAGCTAGTTTTACAAGCGTATTTCCAATATCAATCACTAAATTCATAGATTCTTATTGAAAAAGCGAAGTTACAAAAGCATTTTTTTAAAATTTCCTTTGTGGGTTAATAAAAATGAAATTATATTTGCAACCGCTTGAAAGGCTTACATAAGCAATAAAGCAACTGGTGCCTTAGCTCAGTTGGTAGAGCAAAGGACTGAAA
>TARA_R100001369_G_scaffold81196_3_pt1 | contig 82346 bp, 70 predicted proteins | sample TARA_R100001369 | Tara Oceans TARA_R100001369 (sample SAMEA2621528) | marine metagenome | biome: marine biome (ENVO:00000447); feature: surface water layer (ENVO:00002042); material: "saline water (ENVO:00002010), including plankton (ENVO:xxxxxxxx)" | depth 5 m
TCAGGCTGGCTCATGAGTGAATATTAGCGGCGCTGTAACTGGTCGAGAAGGCCACCACCCTCAAAGTGGGTCTCCATGGCTTCATCCCAGCTACCAAATACCTCGTCTACTTCAAGCAGCTCGGTTTCCGGGAACTGGTCGGCGAACTCTTCGACCACGGTTTCGTTATGCACTCGGTAGTTGAAGCCTGCCAGCAGGCGCTGAGTCTCTTCTGTGTAGAGGTACTCAAGGTAGCTCTGGGCCAAATCGCTGTTACCGTTGCGCTCAGCATTTTCACCAACAACGGCAACGGGGAACTCGGCCAGGATGCTAACGGGTGGCACGATGACTTCGTAGTCGTCACTGCCATACTCTTTGCGAATGTTGTTGACTTCAGACTCGAAACTAATCAGTACATCGCCAATTTCACGCTCGATAAAGCTGGTGGTTGCGCCACGACCGCCGGTATCGAATACCGCCACATTGGCTAGGAAAGTGCGCATAAACTCTTCGATTTGCTCTTCATCGCCATCGAACTCGTTCTCGGCAAAGCCCCAGGCGGCTAAGTAGGTATAGCGGCCGTTACCCGAGGTTTTCGGGTTGGGGAAGACCATTTGTACATCTTCTTTAACTAAGTCGTCCCAGCTCTCAATTCCTTTAGGATTGCCTTTGCGCACTAGGAAAGCAGTGGTGGAGTAGTAGGGGGAGGCATTGTTCTCAAACGCATCCTGCCAATCTTCGGCCACCAGCCCCGCATCGGCGAGTACCTGCACGTCGGTCACCTGGTTAAAGGTCACCACATCGGCACGTAGACCCTGAAGGATGGCACGGGCTTGTGCGGACGAGCCGCCGTGAGACTGGCTAATGGCAATCTCTTCCCCGTGCTCTTCCTGCCACCAGGCTTGAAACTCAGGGTTGATCGCAGCAAACAGCTCGCGAGCGATATCGTAAGACGAGTTGAGTAGTTCACGCTCTTGGGCGGCGGCGGTTCCACTTACCGTAACGCCTAACGCAATGGCAATCAGGCTGCGGCGGAAAATTGTTGGCAGTGCCATAAAGAAACTCCTTAAAAGCAGTAAGCGCTTAATGTCGCGATATTGGCAAGGTTAAATCTATCAATGTGGAATTACAATCATGTTTTATATTCTATTTAAGAATATGTGTGTGATGAGATGCGAGACGCGGATACGTGGTTCTGCTAAGCGGCTCTGATAAGATAGCGGCTTTGCTCCCTTGCCTGCACACCCGCGGGTATATCGAGTGTCTACACTTCACTTCGTCTACTGATTGATAAGCAGGAATGTAATATGACCGCTGCGCAGAACTTCTTGATTGCCCCCTCTATTTTATCAGCTGACTTTGCCAGGCTGGGTGAGGAGGTGGATAACGTGCTGGCTGCTGGCGCGGATGTGGTGCACTTCGATGTTATGGATAATCATTATGTGCCCAACCTGACCATTGGGCCAATGGTGTGTAAGGCCCTGCGTAAGCATGGCGTCACGGCGCCCATCGACGTGCATCTCATGGTTAAACCGGTAGACCGCATGATCAGCGACTTTATTGAGGCGGGCGCCAGCTATATCACCTTTCATCCGGAAGCGTCTGAGCACGTTGATCGCTCGCTGCAGCTGATCCGTGATGGTGGCTGTAAAGCCGGCCTGGTATTTAACCCGGCCACGCCGCTCTCCTATCTTGACTATGTGATGGATAAAGTTGATATGGTGCTGCTGATGAGCGTCAACCCAGGTTTTGGTGGGCAATCCTTTATCCCCGGCACGCTGGACAAGCTGCGTGAAGCACGGGCGCGCATTGATGCCTCAAAATTTGATATGCGCTTGGAAATCGACGGTGGGGTGAAAGTGGATAACATCGCCGAGATCGCCGCAGCGGGCGCCGATACCTTTGTGGCGGGTTCCGCCATTTTCAGCGCCCATCAGGCCACCGACCCGCACGGCTATGACACGGTGATCAAGCAGATGCGAGCGGCGCTGGCTAAGTAATAAGTAAGTGTCGTTTAGTGCAATTTCATGCGCGGTTTTAAGTAACGATTAAGCTTGTCGACCAGCCAGGCCAGCCCCGTTTTCGGCGCCCCATGAATAGATAGCTGGTGCATGCGGTAGAGCGATGCATAGGCTTGGCGAGCCAGCCAGCCCTCTAAAAACAGGCCGCGGGAGGCAGAGCTTCGCATCAAATTACCTACCGCATCGTAGCGGGCCAGCGATACCAGTGAGCCGTGATCGCGATAGCGGAAATCGGCTAGCGGTTTGCCTTCCAGTTTATTGACCAGGTTTTTGGCGAGCAGCTTAGCCTGCTGGTGAGCCGCCTGGGCGCGAGGAGGCACCGTGCCGCTTTCACCCATCGGACAACTGGCGCAGTCGCCTAGAGCAAAAATTTTCTCATCATCGACGCTTTGTAGGGTGCTTTTTACTTCAATTTGGTTTTTCTTATTTGTTGTCAGGCCTAGCTCCGCCAAAAACGGCGGCGCTTTGATACCCGCTGCCCACACGTTGATATCGGTCTTGATCACTTCATCGTCACCGGTGACCAACTGATGCGCCTGAGCTTCTTTAACGGCGGTATCGGTATGGACGGTTACGCCCATGCTCTCAAGCTCTGTTTTGACAGTTTGGCTGACCCGCTCGGAAAGCCCTGGAAGCAAGCGCGGTGCCGCTTCCAGTAGGTGTACGCTGATTTGCTGGTGATCAACGGACGTCACCCCATAGGCATTGAGCATGCGCGAAGCGTCAAATAATTCGGCCGCAAGTTCTACCCCTGTTGCACCGCCGCCGACGATGCCAATGGTTAACTGAGTATGTTGGCGTAGGTTGGGGTCGGTATAGCGCAGAAAGGTGTTGATCATATCGCGCTGGAACGCCTTGGCCTGCTGGGGCGAATCAATAAAGTGGCAGTGCTCCGCCACGCCGGGCGTACCGAAATCGTTGGAAACGCTGCCTATGGCCATGACCAGATAGTCATAGGCAAGCTCGCGGGCGGGTAGCACCTCTTGGCCATCTTCATCATGAATCGGCGCTAATTGCAGCGTCTGCTGCTCGCGATTAATGCCGGTTAGCGAACCACGCTGATAACGGTAGAAGTGAGCCGATGAATGCCCGCGAAGATCCACCTCGTCCATGCTGGAGTTCAGTACACCGGTAGCCAGTTCGTGGAGCAGCGGTTTCCATACGTGGGTGGTATTGCGATCCAGCAGCACAATTTCTGCGCGTTTGCGCTTACCCAAGGTGCGACCTAATCGTGTGGCAAGGGCTAAGCCGCCAGCACCGGCGCCGACAATCACGATTCTGGGAGTGGGCATATGACTACCTCTTTAACTAAATTAGCCCCAGCATAGAAGGTTCTGACGCGTCTGACTAATGCGAACGTGTGCTTTGAGCAGGTAAAATGGTTTTTAAATCAAAATGGGGCAGAGCGCATTGAAAATACATCCAAGTCACTACTCAGAACGACACCCCGTGCTACAGGGAAAACGGTTAATTGCCTTCGACTTGGACGGAACGCTGATCGATTCAGTGCCCGACCTTGCCGCCGCCGTGGCACGCACGTTAAGCGAGCTGGATTTACCCGAGCCGAATGAGACAAAGGTGCGGGATTGGGTTGGCAATGGCGCGCCGGTATTAGTGGAAAGAGCCCTGACCTGGGCGTTAAAAGCAGCGCCTGAGCCAGCGCTTCTTGAACGCGGTTATGATGTGTTTATGGCACACTACGGCGCTGCGCCCAATACCCTGACAACGCTCTACCCGGGAGTAAAACAAGCCCTACAGGCGCTGCACCAGCAAGGCCTCACACTGGTGCTGATTACCAATAAGCCCGAACGCTTCATTGTGCCGCTGTTAAATCACTTCGAGCTGCTGAACTATTTTACCCTATGGATCGGCGGTGATTCTTTGGCCGAAAAGAAGCCCCATCCATTGCCGCTGCTCCACGCTGCGCACCATTGTCAAGTACCGCCAGCTGAATGTGTAATGGTCGGCGATTCACGTCACGATATGGCAGCTGGAAAGGCGGCAGGCTTTACTACTCTGGCGCTGCCCTATGGTTATAACCATGGGGAGCCGATAGAGAATAGCCATCCCGACCTAGTGCTCAGTTCGTTAACTGAGTTGCTGTTGAGGACACCTCGGCCGACAAAGGTAATTGATTAGTTTTGGCCAGCCGCTTATTCAGCCGTGGCGCCTCCTAGTGCGGTATGCATCACTTCAGCGTTATGGTGCAACATGTCCGAGTAGTTGGCAGCAGGGCCATCTTCACCGCTCAGCGAGTCGACATACAGCGGGCCGGCTAGTGGCAGTGAAGCTTCCCGAGACAGGGCGTCCATATGGATACTAGGTGTGGTGCTTTCAAAAAACAGCGCAGGGGGGCGTTTTTCGGTAAGCTGTTCGCTGATCTTGGCCATTGCCTGGGCACTGCCTTGGGTCTCGTGGTTAACGCCCCACACCCCTTGAGCATCAAAGGCATAGGTGCGGGCAAAGTAACCAAAACCTGCCTCGCTGGTCAATAATGTGCGGTTAGTTTGTGGAATACCTTCAAGCCGCTCTTTTACCGCTTGGTTAAGATTATTCAGCGCCTTGCGCGCCTCGTCAGCACGGGCATAAAACGCAGCGGCTTGATCGGGTAAGTGCTCGGCCAGGGTCTCAGCAATGACATCGATGTAGGCTGCAGCGCCCTCTGGATCCATCCACATGTGCGGGTCTGGCTCGCCTTTATACTGCCCGGTGGAAATCGTCAGCGGCGTATAGTCGGCCTTTTTAGCCACTTCCACTAGCGTTAGCTGGTCGTCAGACATCGCCTCAACATGGCGTATCCAAGGCTCTAGTCCAAGCCCGTTATAAAACACAACATGTGTCTCTTCTAACGCCAGCACGTTGGGAGGTGTTAGCTCCCAGCGGTGAACATCTTCTCCCCGTGGCACGATGACATTGACGCTGACAGCGTCGCCCGCCACTCGTTTGACCAGCTCCTCCATGACTGAAAAGGAGGCAATTACGCGCAGTGTTGTGTTGGCATAAGCTGGCGCAGCGCTTATCAACGCGATGAATAAGAGCGCCCACGCCCAGGTAAACCACTTTGACATCCCACGCTCCTAACTAGCTAAAAAACTATCGAAAAAGACGGCAGATAATAAAGACTGCGGTGGCCCGTTGCCAGTTCCACTGCAATGCCAGGCCGCAAGAAGTATTGCCCAAGGAAGGATTCCCTCAATGGATAAGTGCCACTATGCTGAACACTAATACACCCCTAAGCATAGCGTGCCTTATGACTGACCGAACGGTTTCTTCTTTGCGGCGTCGCCATGGCCCTCCCCAAGGCTGTGATCTATCGCACTAGTGCTGTTGGTCTAAAGGGGGGCCTGGGTGACACTTAACCCCTGCAAGGGAGTGCTCGGTTGCGGTATCATCACCTTATTAGTGGTTTTATCCCTGGTCGAACTGACGCAATGGAGTAAGTGGGGCAATGGCGCAAGCTCAGTCGGTGCACAAACAGCCAGCACAGGAACAGTCAGTGCCGAAAGTGGTGATGATCGATAATTACGACAGCTTCACGTTCAACATTGTCCAGTACCTGGGTGAGCTTGGAGCGCAGGTGAACACTCACCTCAATGACGATATCACCATTGAGCAGATCGAAACGCTGGCGCCGACGCACCTGGTGGTGTCACCTGGGCCCTGCACCCCCAATGTAGCGGGCATTTCCATGGCTGCCATCAAACACTTTGCAGGCAAGCTGCCTATTTTAGGCGTCTGCCTGGGCCATCAGGCGATTGGCCAAGTGTATGGTGGCAAGGTTGTGCGCGCGCCGCAGGTGATGCACGGCAAAACTTCTGCCGTGCATCACGCTAACCAAGGCGTGTTTGAAGGACTGGATAACCCGGTTGAGGTTACCCGCTATCACTCCCTGGTGGTCGATAAAGCGAGCCTGCCCGACTGTTTACAAATCACTGCCTGGACAGGCGATGACGACGTAACCCCCGGTTTAGTCATGGGGTTTCGTCACCGCGAGCTGGATATTGAAGGGGTGCAGTTTCACCCCGAGTCGATTCTTACCCGCCAAGGCCATGAGCTGTTGGCCAACTTTTTAAAACGCGGCTAATGGCCGGTTTCACACGCTTTTAGGGGCCCCTCTGCTCATGCAAATGCGAGATGCGATTAATGCGGTGATGCGCCGCGAAGACCTTTCTTTCGATGCCATGCACGCTTTGATGCGTCAGATCATGACCGGCGATGCAAGCGATGCGCAAATTGGTGGCCTGCTGGTAGGCCTTGCCATGAAGGGCGAAAGTGCCGTTGAAATCAGCGCTGCCGCCCAGGTAATGCGCGAGCTGATGAAGCGCGTTGAGCTGCATGCTGAAAACGTTGTCGATATTGTCGGCACCGGTGGCGACGGCGCCAACCTGTTTAACGTTTCCACCGCCGCCAGTTTTGTCGCCGCTGCCGCTGGTGCCCATGTGGCCAAACATGGCAACCGAAGCGTTTCGTCTTCATCGGGCAGTGCGGACCTGTTTGATGTGGCGGGTATCTACCTGGATCTTAAGCCTGACCAGGTAGCGCGCTGTATCGAGCAGGTGGGTGTAGGCTTTATGTTTGCGCCCAACCATCATCCGGCCATGCGCTATGCCATTGGCCCGCGTCGTGAAATGGGCGTGCGCACGCTGTTTAATATTTTGGGCCCGTTGACCAATCCTGCTGGTGCTCCCAATCAAGTACTTGGTGTTTACGCCCCAGCGTTAGTGCCATTAATGGCGGAAGTGTTGAGAACCTTGGGCAGCCGCCACGTGATGGTCGTTCACTCCGAGGATGGCCTGGATGAGATATCTCTGGCCAGCCCCACCTTGGTAGCCGAGCTAAAAGAGGGTGAGATTATCCAGTACACCATTACGCCTGAAGAGCTGGGTATAGAGCGCCAGAGCCTGGCAACGCTGAAAGCCGCCAGCGCCGAAGACAGCCTGCGTTTGGTCAAGGCCGCGCTTTCCGGTGAAGGTGCCGCTGCCGATATGGTCGCGCTAAATGCAGGGGCCGCGCTCTACTGTTCGGGCGTCGCGGATACGTTAAAAGAGGGTGTGATGGTAGCCCAGGACGCGCAAGCGTCTAAACTGCCGCTCGAGAAGCTTAGAGAGCTTTCTCACTTCACCAGCGTGTTTAAGCAATAAGTTTTTCAGCGTAAGTTCTTAAATAAGAAGAGATCAACATGACCCAACAGGCAACGCCGACTATTTTAACGCGTATTCTTGCTCGCAAAGACCAAGAAGTGGCTGAGCGCCGTCAGGCTGTTTCAGAGGCGGATTTGCTCGCGTTAGGAGAGCAGCAGAGCTCCCCGCGTGGCTTTATTGAGGCGCTTAATACGTGCATCGCAACAGGTGATCCGGCGATTATCGCCGAGGTGAAAAAAGCCTCACCTTCAAAAGGCGTTATTCGCGAAGAATTTCACCCCTCGGATATCGCCAAAAGCTACGCCCAGGGCGGCGCTGCCTGTCTCTCCGTGCTTACCGACGCCGATTTTTTCCAAGGCCATGAAGACTATCTAATTGCCGCTCGGGACGTCTGCACATTGCCGGTGATTCGCAAGGACTTTATCACCCATGGCTACCAGGTCTGTGAAGCGCGGGCGATTGGTTCGGACTGTATTCTGCTGATTGTTGCCGCCTTGGACGATGCACAGCTGCGCGACCTGCATCAGCAGGCCATTCAGTTGGGTATGGATGTGCTGGTCGAGGTGCACGACGCCAACGAGCTTGAGCGTGCGCTGGCGCTGGATCTAAAGCTGGTCGGCATCAACAACCGTAATCTGCATACCTTTGAAACCAGCCTGAATACCACCCTGGATCTGCTGCCGCGCATTCCAGAGGGTGTTACGGTGATTACCGAGTCGGGTATTCATACCCGCGATGACGTTGAGCTAATGCGCGACCATAACGTTAATGGTTTTTTGGTTGGCGAAGCCTTTATGCGCGAAAGTGATCCAGGGTTGGCACTTAAACGGCTCTTCTTTTAGACAACGTTTAGGCAGCTTGCCTTTTGGTTTTCCAACTCAGCACGGCAACGGTAAGCGCTGGCAAGAAGGTGACAGTGACGATCGCCGTGCCGAGCAGCCCGAATAGCACAATGGCCCCAACGCCGCGGTAAAGCTCGGTGCCTTCTCCAGGCAGAAACACCAGCGGCGAAAGGCCGCAAAGGGTAGTGAGAGTCGTCATGGCGATAGGCCTTAAACGGCTCTCCACCGCCTCTTGAACGGCTTCACGAACCCCCATGCTCGCCGTGCGCAGATTCTCTCTCGCCTGATGAACAACCAATATCGGGTTGTTAACCACTGTCCCCATCAGAATCAAAAAGCCCAGCATGGTGATCATATCAAACGGCTGGCTGATGGCATTTAAGCCAATTTTTGGCAGCTGAGCTCCCACGGTATTCATTAGCCATAGCCCCACAATTCCCCCAGCGGCGCCTAATGGAATAGTGGCGAGGATAAGCAGCGGATAACCCCAGTGGGCAAAAATTGCCACCAGCAGCAGATACACAATAGCTAATGCAATTAATGCATTGCCGGTAAGCGCTTGGCGTGTGGCGTCTAACTGATCCCCCGCGCCGGTCACGCTGACGTTAATGTTGGCAGGGATTGCGCCCTCATTTCGCAGTGGTTCAATCACCTCGCGCTGCATACGCTCGATACCGGCTTCCAGCGCCACGCTGCGAGGTGGGATGACGTCTAGCGTAACACTGCGGCGACCATCTACCCGGCGTAGCGTAGCCGTACCCACCGTCTCGCGAATTTCGGCGAGGGTATTGAGCGGAACGCTTACCCCTGAGGGCGTATGGATAGGTAGGGTGGCGAGGGCATCCAGGTCTATATCGCCTGCCTCGGGGCCGTAGCCGTAAAGGTCGATTTTCTCGTCGTCGAGATAGAAGTCATCCAGGTAGGCGCCGTTGGTGAGCACCGCGACGGTGGTGCCCAATTCGCTGGTATCCAGGCCGACTTCTGCCGCGCGCTCCCAATTGGGATATACCTCGATCAGCGGCTGGCCGAGCTCCAGGGCGGAGGGCCGCGACTGAATGCGTGGGTTGTCGAACACTGTCGCGGCGCGCTGATAAATCGCATTGGCGGTGGTGTAGAGTTCGTTTAGATCGTTGCCGGCAATATCCAGCGTGATGCTGCGCGTTCCGCCGTCGTTGCTGGAGATAATCGAGCCACGGGCGGCAAAGGCGCGCATATCCGGGTACCTTTCAAAGCGCTGGGTGAGGGCGTCCATCAAGGCTTCAATATGGCTGGGGTCGATGGTTTCTGCAATGATCCGCAGGCTTTGAGCTTCGGCTTGAATGCCCATGGTGCGAATCGGCGGGATGTCGGTGTCGCCGCGCTCGAAGCGCTCCGGCTCAGCGCCCACATGGTGCTCCAACTCCTGTTGCAGGGTTTGGGCAATCGCATCCATGGTAGCTAGGTTGTAACTCGCCGGTGCGTTCATGCTGGCAAAGGTTTTGGCTTCTTCGCCTTCGGGCAGGTACTCCGCCGGGGGCGTCAGCCAGGCAAAAATACCGATACCCCCCAAGATGCCCAGTACGATGGCGAGAAAGCGCCGGGAAGTGGTGCGAATCATGCCATCAACCACCCACAGGCAGCCGCGTATCCAGCGTGGCGATGACTTTGAAGTGCTTTCCTTGCCGCGAAAATCGATATGCGCGCCCAGGGTGGGAATAACGGTAATGGCGACCACCATGGAGACAATAATCGAGGTTGAGATGGCCACCGCAATATCGGAGTAGAGCTGCCCGGCTTCTTGCTGAATAAAGAAGATGGGCACAAAGACTAAAATAGTGGTCAGCGTTGAAGCGAGCACTGCAGGCCATACTTGCTTAACGCCCTCAAGAGCCGCTTCAAAGCGCGCCAAGCCTCGGCGGCGCTGGGTCTCAATGCTCTCCAGCACCACGATGGTGTTGTCTATCGTCATGCCAATGGCGAAAGCAACACCCGCCAGCGAAATGACGTTGAGCGTGCGCCCTGCCAGCAGCAGACCTAGAAAGGCGGCGATGGTGCAGATAGGAATGCCGATGACCCCGGCCAGGGTGGCGCGGGCAGAGCGCAGGAAGGCATACATCACCAGAGTAGCAAACAGCGCACCCAGGCCCAGGTTGACCCAGACATTGGCAATCGATGACTCCACGTAGCGCACGTCGTCGCTGGAGAGGGTCATGCGCATGCCCTGCTCGGCTAGCAGACCTTCATTAAGCGCCGCGACTTCGTCGAGCATGGCGCGCTTGATATCGATCACATTGGCGCCCGGTTCACGGCGCACCTGCACGCTCAGTACCGGCTGTCCATCTGAGCTGTAAGCACGGGAGGTGAGTTCGGCGTAGGATTGGCGCATCACGGCAACATCGCTCAGCCGGGTAACCGCGTCGCCGTCGCGGATGAGAATCAACGCTTCAAGGCTCTCAACATCCTCAAAGCGGCCCACGGTGCGCAGCAGGTAGCGGCGTTTGCCGCTCTCTAGGTTGCCACCGGAGACATCCTGATTGCGGGCCTGAAGGGCGGCCTGAATATCAGCGATACTCAGTTCACGGGCGGCTAGCGCTTCGGGGTCGATCAGCAGCTGCATTTGTCGCTCTGCACCACCGGAAACCGTGACTTCCGATACGCCGGCAACGCTCTCCAGGCGCGGACGGACGTTAACTTCCAGGTAGTCGCGCATGGCGGGCATATCAAGCTGGCGCGGGTTGCCCTCCCGAGGGCCAACGTTAAAGTACATGAAGGCGTTGGCGGAAAAGGAGTTGGCGACGATGCGCGGCTGGTCGACGTTGTTGGGGTAGGAGGGCACCTGGCTGAGCGCGTTGTTAACCCGAATCAAGGTTTCGGTGAGATCGACGCCAAACGGGAACTCCAGCTCGATTTCGGCGCTACCGCTGCTGGCGGTGGACTCCATGCGCTGGAGGTTGGGCACATTACGCAGGAACTCCTCCTGCTCGATCAGGATATCCTTTTCAATATCCTGCGGCGTCGCTCCCGGCCATTGGGTCTCGATACCCACCACGCGGGTTTCCAGGTCGGGAATCATCTGTACAGGGATGCGCCAGATGGCGGCGATACCCAGAATCAACAGGATCAGCGTAATAACGCTAACCAAGATGCCGTGACGAATAATGGCGGCAAACATAGGTGGGGCGGGCTCCTTTAGTCGTCGCTCAGGGACACGGTTTGCCCCTCTTCAAGCCGCTCATTACCGACGACGATAACGCGGTCTCCTGCTGATAGGCCCACATTAACGGCGACCTTTCCTTGGTAGCTGTCGCCGATCTCAACCCGCTGTTCGAACGCCTGCCAAGTATCATCGCTCTGGCGAGCTAGCCAAACGCTGACGCTGCCATCCGGGCGTCGAACGAGTGCATCCCGCGGCACGCTGGGGCCGCTTTCGCCGTTAAGTTGCAAACGGCCTTCCACGGCCATACCCGGCAGCATCTCCAGTGGCGTTTCCGGCGCCGCACGAAGCAGAAACTGCCTTGAACTGGCATCGAGGGGAATACGCGCGAGGGTGCGCGCCGGGTGCCAACGATCGCTGCCTTCTAAGCGAACCTCTAATTGAGAGCCTTCAAAGCGTTGGTAGGCAGAGAGCGGCACCGAGAAATCTAAACGAAGTGAGGCTAAATCGACCAGGGTGAGCAGGGTGTCACCGGGGTTGACCCATTCACCGACATTGCTCTCCCGGTGGGTGACCATGCCGTCAAAGGGCGCGCGTATCTGGTGACGCTCAAGCTGTAGCTGGGCCAGCTCGTAATCCGCTCGGCGCGCTTCAAGGGTGGCCTGGGCCGCTGCTAAAGCGCTTTCACGCTGGCGGCGTTCACTGGCGGCAAAGTTCTGCGCTGAGAGCTGGTTGGCTTCCCTCACCAAGCGTTGCGCTTCGTCTCGCTCGGCTTCGGCTTGGGATAGATCGGCGCGGGCGCGCTGACTTTCCAGGCTAATATCGCGGGTATCAAGCGATAAAAGAGGCTGGCCTTGAGTGACGGTGTCGCCCATCTCAACCGTGAGCTCGCTGACCTGGCCTGCTTCAGTACTCGATAGCAGCGAGGTGCGTGGGGCGCTAACGCTGCCGGTCAACGGCAGCACCTCTATCCGTGGAGAGTCGGCCACCACCTGCGTCTCAACACGGTTTTCCTGAGCGACAGCCATGGCCCCCATACTCAGGGTTAAAACAGCGCTTGCGCCTAGGCGAGTCAGGGAGGGAAGTAGAGATAACAAGGCAGCTCCTGAAAAATAACAGTCAATAAACAGCGTGACAGCTTTCTGCACCGCACGCTGTTAGCTCTCTCAACGTTATACAAGCTTTAGTGTTTGTACAAACTTTAGCTGCGCTTTAGGGCAACGAGTAGCGCCTGCAAAGGATGTAGCAGAACTTGTTCAGAGTAGCGTTTTACCTGGCTGCGGCAGGAATAGCCCGTGGCTAATAGTTTGCCTGCGTTCTCCACTGCCTCCACCTGGGGCTGCCACGACTGGGCGTAGATAGTTTTGGATGTGGTGGTGTTGCGGGTTTCATGACCGTAGGTGCCCGACATGCCGCAGCAGCCGGTGGCCATCAGCTCAAGCTCTAACCCAAAGGCCGCGAACACTTGCTGCCATGCTTTAGGGCTACCTGGCGCGTTGGTTTTCTCGGTGCAGTGGGAGAGCAGCTTAAAGCCTGGGTCGGTTGGCTTGAACTGGTTGGGCGCTAGCGTGTTTATACGGGTCGCCAGCCACTCCTGCAGCATCAGCACCTCAGGTACGGCTTCATTGCCTAACGCTTTGACGTACTCTTGGCGATAGGTGAGCGTCATCGCCGGATCAATGCCCACCATGGGGATATCAAAGCGGGCCAGGGTGCGTAGCCGTTCGGCCTGTTTGGCGGCGGTGCGCTCGAAGGCGCCCAGAAAGCCCTGCACCTGGAGCGGTTTGCCGTTAACCGAATAGGGCATCACGAACACGCGTAGATTGAGGCGTGATAGCAGTTCCACCACGTCCATCACCAGCTTGGCTTCAAAGTGGGTGGTGAAGGCGTCCTGAACAATAATCACGCTGTTGGCGCGCTGTTGATCGGTTAACAGGGCCAGTGAGAGCGGTGTTGCCTCGGCGACGCCCCAGGCGTTCAACTGCTTTTTAACACTGGCCCGCGAAAGCGCTGGTGAATCGCTCATGCCCAAGGTGCGGCGCATTAGTTGCTCTACCCAGCGCTGGCCAATCACGGCGTTATACAGCGGTGCGGCTTTGGCCAGGGTAGGCAGCATAAACTCAGTGCCGCCAATCACGTAATCGCGAATCGGGCGCAGGTAGCGGCCGTGGTAGACCTCCAAGAACTGCGAGCGGAACTGGGGAACGTTGACCTTGATCGGGCACTGACTCGCGCAGGACTTACACGCCAGGCAACCCGCCATGGCATCATAAACTTCATGGGAGTAGTCGTGGTGCTGCTTGCGGCTGAGAGTGTTCGCTGCCCGCAGCGGAAAGCGTTTAATAAAGCCCCAGCCGCCTTCGGCTTTCTTCTTACGCGACTCCTCAACAACATCGATTCCCGCCTGGGTCTGCAGGCGCAGCCATTCGCGGATCAGGCTGGCGCGGCCTTTGGGCGAGTGGCGGCGATCACGCGTCGCCTTCCAGGAGGGGCACATGGGGTCATCGAGGTCGTAGTTGTAACAGGCTCCGTTGCCGTTGCAGTACACCGCAGCGTCATAGGCTTGCCAGGCACGCTCGTCGATGGTGCGGTCAAACTGACCGCGCATGGGCACGCCATCGACCGTCAACAGATCGGGGTCGCTATCCTTGGCGATTAGCTCGTTGCTTTGAGGCTTACCCGCGGCCCTGGGCGGGTTAGAGAGAGGCGAGGCGATCTTGCCAGGGTTAAGTTGGTTATAGGGGTCGAAGGCGGCTTTTACCCGCTGTAGGCTGGGGTAGAGTTCGCCAAAGAATTTAGGTGAGTACTCCGAGCGCACGCCCTTACCGTGTTCGCCCCACAGCAGGCCACCATATTTCTGGGTAAGCGCCGCCACTTCATCGGACACCGCGCGAATCAGTTTTTCCTGTTCGGGATCCTTCATATCGATGGCGGGGCGCACGTGCAGTACACCGGCGTCTACATGGCCAAACATTCCGTAGGCGAGGCCTCGGGCATCCAGCGCGGCGCGGAACTCGGCGATATAGTCCGCCAAGTGCTCCGGCGGTACGGCGGTATCTTCCACAAACGGAATGGGCCGTTTCTCGCCCTGCACATTACCGAGTAAACCCACCGAGCGCTTGCGCATGGCGTAGACTTTCTGGATCTGCCCACGCCCCTCTGCCAGGGTGTAACCCAGCCGCTCTACGGTGGTGTCTTGGCTTAAGTGCTCGGTGAAAGCGCGCACCCGCTCGGCGAGGGCGCTCTCATCATCGTCATTAAATTCGATCAGGTTAATGCCACGAATCGCCGTGTTAGCGGTCGCCGGGAAGAACTCCGCCACGCTGTCCCAGACGAAGTCCTCCATGGCCAACTGCAGCACGGTGTCGTCGATGGTCTCTATGGAAGTAGGGCGCAGCGCCTGCGGCTGGGGTTGTAGCGCCTGCGGCTGGGGTTGTGAAGTGCTAGCGGCCATCAGCGCTTTGGCATCCCGCAACGCATCCATAAAACTGGTGTAGCGCACATTGACCAGAGTGGAGTGCTTGGGAATCGGCAGCACATTCAACACCGCTTCGTTCAGAAAGCCCAGCGAACCTTCCGAGCCGCACAGCAGGCTGTTGAGGTTGAGCTGCCCCTCGTCGTCGCGCAGGTGGGCTAAATCGTAACCGGTCAAGCAGCGGTTGAGCGGCGGGAACTTGGCTGCAATCAAGTCGTGCTGCTGGTCGATAATCTCGGCGGCGGTGGTATGTACGCGGCCAAGAATGCCTTCCAGCAGGCACTCCGCCTGCTCTTCTTCCGATGTTAAAGCGCGGCTGTGAAGGTGCTTTCCACCGATCAGAATAGTATCGAGCTCCAGCACGTGATCACGGGTTTTGCCGTATTCGCAGCTGCCCTGGCCGCTGGCATCGGTAGAGATCATGCCGCCTATGGTGGCGCGGTTGGAGGTCGAAAGCTCCGGGGCGAAAAACAGCCCATGGGGTTTGAGCGCGGCGTTTAATTGATCCTTTACCACGCCCGCCTGAACGCGCACCCGCCGCGCGTCCACATCGATCTCTAGGATCTGATTCATATGGCGGGAGACATCCACCACGATGCCATCGGTGAGTGACTGGCCGTTGGTGCCGGTGCCGCCGCCTCTGGGCGTTAATACAATGCTGCGATGAGTGGTTTGCGCGGCCAGCCGGGTAAGGCGCTCTAGGTCTTCGGCATGCTTGGGGTAGACCGCCGCCTGGGGCAGGCGCTGGTAAATCGAGTTATCCGTTGCCAGCACCGTACGGTTGGCATAGTCGGGGGCGATTTCGCCTTCAAAACCGCGCGTTTTAAGAGCCTGTAAAAAACGTACATACTCATTGCCCAAGCGTGCGAACGGGGCGGTACGGGTGTCCAAGGATGCAATCATAGTTGATCAAGCCGTCAGTGCCGGGGGCGCATTAAAAGAAGACCGTTACTTTACCGCAGCGGCTGCCCCGCTGCATCTCACTGTCGCGCTTTACACTGCATCTTACTCTGCTCCCAGGGCCTCTTTTACCAGCGCTAATGAGGCATTCGACATCGGTAGCTTCAAGGCTAGTGCATGGGCGCGGGGTGACATTTTGCGCCAGGTCATCTGCACAATGCGCACCATATGGTCGTGCTCGATCTTGCGCGAGAAATCGGCAAAGTAGTTCTCTAGAAATACCAGGCAGGCGCAATCTTCCAGCGCTTGTACATCGGGATCGCGACCCAGGCCTTTCTTGCCGATTATCGTTGCGGCTCGGATGGCATCTTCGTCTGCATAGCCTGCGTCGCGCATTAGCTGAGCGGTGGTATCGCCTGCGCGCTTGCCCTGGTCGCGCCGCCAGGTTAAGTAGCCTACGCGCCCTTCGGGGTACTCCTCACGCGGCACTAACCAGCGCTGTAAGTGCTGGGCGCGTACGGCTAAGCGCAGCACCTCATCTGGGTTGTCATGCACGCGGTCTAGCCAGTCGCTCATGCGCTGAGCATAGGCCAGTTCCTGGGGCATGGACGTGCCGTCGGCAAGCGTCGTGGAGCGTGGATCCTCAGCATGCAGGGCATCGATGGCGTCGAGCGTTTGATCAAAAGCGGTGGGCATAGCTGCGTTGCTCGTCTAGAAATGATGCTAATAGGTTGCCGAGAAACCGTGCGAATCACAACTGCTGTATGGCAGGGGAAGGCTATGAAGGGAGCGCGCAGAGCCCGCTGCTAAGCACAGCGGGCATCGAATATAGCTAAATAGTAGCGCCAGGATCAGCGGCGGTTGTAGATCTCTTCGTTGAGCTCACCCTCGCTTTTACCTACCAGGGTTGTCACCATTAAATCACCGGCGACGTTGACGCTGGTGCGTGCCATATCAAGGATACGATCAATCCCTGCGACCACAGCGATGGCTTCCAGCGGCAGGCCAACCTGTGCCATGACAATCGAGAGCATAATCAAGCCCGCGCCCGGTACGCCCGCCGTGCCAATGGAAGCCAGCGTGCCGGTGGCAACGATCATGCCGTAATCCATCATGCTCAAATCAGTGCCGGTCATTTGGGCGATGAATAGCACCACCACGCCCTGGTAAAGCGCGGTACCGTCCATGTTAATGGTGGCGCCCACGGGCAGCACAAACCCGGATACCCCCTCGGAAACGCCCAGGTTTTTCTGCGCACAACGTATAGATACTGGCAGGGTGCCTGCAGAAGACGCCGACGAGAACGCCACTACAATAGCGTCCAGGCTGCCCTGCAAATAGCGCATGGGGTTTAGCCGCCCCAATAGCGAGATCAAGCCCGAGTAGATCACTAGCACGTGAAGAATGCTGGCCAAGTACGCCACGCCAATCAACTTGGCCAGCGGCAGCAATATTTCTAAACCGTACTGTCCGGAGACGTGGGCGATTAAGCCAAATACACCGAAGGGCGCAAACGCCATCACAATGCCGGTGAGCTTGTACATTGCCTCGGCAAAGCTATCGAAGACCTTCATGACCGGCTCGCCTTTATCGCCGATCAACGTCAGCGAAATACCCAAACCAATGGCAAACACAATGATCTGCATAATGTTGCCGTTGGCCAGGGCGTCCAGCGGGTTACGCGGTACTAAGTTAACCAGGATAGAGACCAGCGATGGCGCTTCGTTAGCGGCCACTTCAGAGTCAAAACTTAAATCAACGCCCACGCCCGGCTGCAGCAGGGTGGAAAGTACCATACCGATCGAGATCGCAAAGGCGGTGGTGACCAAATAGAGTGTAATGGTACGCGCGCCAATACGACCCATTTTCTGGGGGTCGCGCATAGAGGTAATCCCCACCACCAGAGTGGAGAACACTAGTGGCACAATGAGCATCATAATGGCGTTAATAAAAATATCGCCCAGCGGTTTAAACACGCTGGCGGTGTCACCTAACAGCGCACCTGCCAAAATACCCAACGCCAAGCCAGCGAGAATCTTCTTCCATAGGGCAATTCGTCGCCACCAGGCAAACTTTCCTTGCTGTGCTGTCTCCTGCACTGCGCTTCTCCTGTCAAAAGTGTTAAAACCTATTATTTATCGATTCGCCAGACGAATCGGGGGCACTCTATCACTTTTGGCTAATGGGTTGGGATGGGTATGCCGAGTGGTCATAGCACATACAGTCGATTCGATAACTGAACCTTGCTTAGCGATAGTGCAAACTTATTACGTGCCGCTACCTTCTAGCAGCGCTATGCGCTGCATTCGCGGGTGCGCCGTAGGCTTACCACGCGCTACTGGAGTGTGGCGTTATAAAGAGCAGTGCTAGTGCTGACTTCTCTGGTGCTGGAGCCTTTTAGCGTAGCTAAACGTGCGTCTGTCGATACCGCCCATAGCTCCCCGCTGCGCTTTTGCCTACAATAGGCCCCTTTATGCACGCGCGCAGGCGCGTTGCTTTTATTGTTTTCAGGCCAAGGGACAGGATTCATGCTCGATCCGAAACTGCTGCGCGGTGATCTTGACACGGTTGCTCAACAACTGGCCCGCCGGGGCTTTGTGCTTGATAAAGCGGGGCTGCAGGCGCTGGAGTCGCGTCGCCGCGAGCTGCAAACGCAAACCGAGCAGCTGCAAAATGAGCGCAATATGCGCTCCAAAGCGATTGGTAAAGCCAAGGCCAATGGTGAAGATATTCAGCCGCTGCTGGATGAAGTCAGCGATTTAGGCGATCGCCTGGATAAAGCCAAGCGCGAGCTAGCTGAGGTGCAGGAAGAGTGGGATGACGCCATTAGCGGTATTCCCAATCTGCCCCATGAAAGCGTGCCGGAAGGCAAAAGCGAAGACGAGAATGTCGAGCTGTACCGCTGGGGCACACCGCGGGAGTTTGATTTCGAGGTGCTCGATCACGTTGATCTAGGTAAGCAGTCGGGTTATCTCGATTTTGAGCTGGCGGCTAAAATCACTGGCGCTCGCTTTGCGGTAATGCGCGGGCCGATAGCGCGCCTGCACCGGGCGTTGGCGCAGTTTATGCTGGATACCCAAACCGAACAGCACGGTTACGAAGAGTGCTACGTGCCGTATATGGTTAACCGCGATTCGCTGATGGGCACCGGCCAGCTGCCGAAGTTTGGCGAAGATTTGTTCAAGTTGGACGATGAGCGCGAGTACCACCTGATTCCCACTTCAGAAGTACCGCTGACCAACTTTGTGCGCGATGAAATTGTTGAGCAGGCGGCATTGCCGATGAAGCTTACTGCTCATACGCCCTGTTTCCGCTCCGAGGCGGGCTCACACGGGCGCGATACCCGCGGAATGATCCGCCAGCATCAGTTCGATAAAGTCGAAATGGTGCAGATTGTGGAACCGGAGAAGAGCTACGAAGCGCTGGAAGAGATGCGTGGTCATGCAGAGGCGATCCTGCAGGCACTGGCGTTGCCGTATCGCGTAGTGACGCTGTGCACCGGGGATATGGGCTTTGGGGCCACGAAGACCTACGACTTGGAAGTGTGGCTGCCCAGCCAGGAAACTTACCGAGAGATCTCGTCAGTCTCTAACTGCGAGGATTTCCAGGCCCGGCGTATGCAAGCGCGGTATCGCCATCCGGATTCCAAAAAGCCACAGTTGCTACATACGCTGAACGGTTCAGGGCTGGCGGTTGGTCGTTGCCTGCTGGCGGTGCTTGAAAACCACCAGCAGGCGGATGGCTCGGTAACTATTCCTGAGCCGCTACGTCGCTATCTGGGCGGCGTGGAGCATCTGGCCCTTTAAGCGCCCACTCAACACTAACCCCGGCATCAATACGAATGGTGCCGGGGCTGTAATCACTGGCGACACCGGATTGACTGGCGCCAGCGGCATCGCTTTCTGCCCGCATTGCCATCATGCGCGGCTGGAAGATAGGCGATTGCGTCTCTTCAATGCGCTGCACATGGCCGAGCTCGGCATCTAAGCTGTCGGCCATCAGGTTTGCTTTGTGTTGCGCTTTTTCTAGCGCTTTAACCAGCGCTTCGTCAGTGGCGGCGTCGCGGTCTTGTAGATCAAACTGCACGCCATCCAATGAGTTAACACCAGCGGCTATTAGCGCGTCTAACACCTCGCTTAATTGATCAAGGTCGGTGAGTTCGACGGTGATCGGGCGCTCAAGACGTGTGCGCTGCAAGGTCTCATGCTCGCCATCTTCATTGCGTGGCCCTTGAACATGCTCAGGATAAACATTTAACGAGCCTGCATTGATAGCATTGCGTTCAAGGCCGGTGGCTTCCATTTGTTCGATTAATTCGCTGGCGCGGGCCTCTAATCGCTCGCGGGCATCGCTAAGTGCGCTACTATCGCTCTCTTCCAAGGTGGAAAGGGCGGGCGTGTTTTCCCATAACCGTGCATTCAGGGTGGCCTTGTCGGGTTCTACCTCAACCCAAGACTGCGCTTGAACATACAGGCTTGGCTGGGGCGGTTGTGACGGTGCAGCGTGTGCAAAAGGAACGCTAAGGAGTGCCAATAGAGCGCCGCCTAATAGGCCATTGCGTATACGTTTAGAGCCTGGTTTGTGAAGGTTAGCTGGCATGACTTGCATAAATGTTTTCCTTAGTGAGCGGGCAGTGGCGCCGCCAAGTTAAAACCGGGTATAAATCATTCAAGTAGACGCAGCTTTGAAGCGAAGTAGAAAAGAAAGTTCAGCACGAAAGAGTAGACACAAAACAGTTGCTTATTATTTGCACGGTTTGTGCAATATGGTGAATGCAGCCATTATATATGGACAACAAGCTAGGGATGGAACATGTCGAAATTGTCGGACGAGGATTACCGTAGTATTCCACTCAATGCCACCTTGGCGCTCGCTGCGTTGGTAGTGATCATCGCTGGAATGAAAGCAGGTGCTGATTTGTTAGTGCCGTTGCTGCTCGCGATATTTATCGCAGTAGTGTGTACTTCACCGGTGCAGTGGCTGCATCGCTGTGGTTTAAGCATGCGAATGTCGGCATTTCTAACATTGATGGTATTGTTGGCGTTTATATCGCTGATTGGCCTGCTGGTGGTCAATAGCTTTAGTACCTTCGTGACGGCGTTGCCGGAAATTGAGTCGCGGCTTTATGAACAGTATTGGAACTTGCTCAATGCACTCTCCTCTCGGGGGTTAGCGATTAATCCCGACCAGATCAACTCGCTCTTTGAGGGGGAAGATGAAGGCTCCTGGATGCCGGCGCTATTGAGTCAGCTTGGCAATCTCTTCATGCAAGGCATCATTGTTGGACTGCTGGTCATCTTCATGCTGTTCGAGACGTTGAACGTGCGCGATAAAATTTCCCGCGCACTGGAAAATCCGGCACCTAGCTTGAAGCGTTTTAGTGAGTTCAGCTTAACGCTGAAGCGCTATCTAGCCGTAAAAACCATGATTAGCCTGGCCACCGGGGCGCTGGTATGGCTCTCTTGCATGATTGTAGGCGTGGATTTTCCTCTGTTGTGGGGCGTGTTGGCCTTTGCACTCAACTTTATTCCCAATATTGGCTCCGCGCTGGCGGCGATACCCCCCGTGTTGTTGCTGCTGGTCGCCCAAGACGGCGGCGCTTTTCAGGCGTTGCTGCTAGCCTCTGCTTATTTGGTCATCAACTTTGTGCTCGGCAACCTGATTGAACCGCGGGTAATGGGGCAAGCGTTGGGGCTTTCGACATTTGTGGCGTTTTTATCGCTGGTGGTATGGGGGTGGATCTTTGGTGCGGCGGGGATGCTGCTTTCAGTGGTACTAACGATGACGTTGAAGATCGCACTTGATAGTCACCCACAAACACGTTGGATCGCTAGGCTGTTAGGGCCTGGAAAGCGCCGTGTAAAAGATCTTCGGGTAAGCGATGCGAGTCTACCGCCGTGGAAACGCAAAAATTAGGAAGGAAATTTAGCGAAGGCGTGTTACCGCCGACAGAGTCGGCGGCTATTACAAGTGCTACACATTCATCAGGCGTTTTGTTCGATGAACTGCGTCAGTTGTGACTTAGATTGCGCGCCAACCAGTGAAGCGACTTTGGTGCCGGATTTAAACAGCATGACGGTAGGTACACCGCGTACACCTTGCTCGGCAGCAATTTCTGGTGCGTCGTCTACATTGACGCTAACAACTTTCAGGCTTTCCTGACGTTCTGCAGCCACTTCATCAACGACCGGGGCCATGACCTTGCATGGGCCACACCAGGGCGCCCAGAACTTCATTAGCACAGGCTGTTCAGCGTTGAGGACTTCTTGCTCAAAATTGGCGTTGGTGACATCAACATTATTAGCCATTTGCTTCTCCCGTTTGCGTTGCTCTTACTGTTTCGTTGCCTCAAATGGAGCAACGGTCATTATGCGATCCATTGGTGCTCTTTCAGCGCGCCTCGTGTCTATCGCGATAAGTGTGGGCAGATGTTAGCGGGCGCGAAGGTTGCTGGCAAATTTCCTGCACGGTGAGTTAACTAAATAGCAGAAATTAAAGGGTGCTGGTAGGGCGTTTTTTTTATAATATAAAAGTATTATTTTGGTGTTTTTTATTCTATATGGTGCTGTAGAGTGCCGAGTGTGACGACTCAACCCGTCAGACGTGATGTGGCACCAGCGCCTGTGTGTGCTTAAAGATTCAGCCTACATCAAGATACGGTCTACGCAGATCTGTAGAGAGAATAAATAAGGTGAGGATATGAAGCTACAACAGCTCCGCTATATCTGGGAAGTCAATCGACATAACCTGAACGTCTCGGCCACGGCGCAAAGTCTATTTACCTCACAGCCGGGGATCTCTAAACAGATACGTTTGTTAGAAGATGAGCTTGGCGTCGAGATTTTTGCGCGCAGTGGCAAGCATTTGACACGTGTGACACCTGCCGGGCAGTCGATTATTGACCTGGCCGGGCAGGTACTGCGTCTCACCGAAAACATCAAGCAGGTGGCTCAAGAGCATAGCGATGAGCGCCGTGGTAGCCTGGCCATTGCTACGACCCATACCCAGGCCCGTTACGCACTACCGCCCATTATCAGCGAATTCACCCTTAAATACCCTGATGTGGCGCTGCATATGCAGCAGGGTACGCCCAAGCAAATCGCACAGATGGTCAGTGAAGGCCAGGCCGATTTCGCCATCGCGACCGAGTCGCTAGAGCTATTTACCGATTTAGTACTACTGCCCTGCTATCGTTGGAACCGCTGCGTACTGGTGCCTAAAGGGCACCCGCTAGCCACTCATCAGGGCCCGTTGACCCTGGAGGCGCTCGGTGAACATCCATTGGTTACCTACGTGTTTGGGTTTACCGGCCGCTCGCAGTTAGATGATGCCTTCAAAGCGAAAGGGTTAACGCCCAATGTGGTGCTAACCGCCGCCGATGCCGACGTGATCAAGACCTACGTGCGGCTGGGCATGGGGGTTGGCATTGTGGCGCATATGGCCGTGGACGAGGCGCTTGATGATGACTTGGTGGCACTGGATGCAAGCCACCTGTTTGCCAGCTCCACGACAAAAATTGGTATCCGTCGTGGCACCTTTATGCGCGGGTACATGTATGATTTTTTGGAGCGCTTTGCGCCTCATTTAACCCGCGACCGGGTTGATGAAGCATTAACGGCAGGCCCGCGCCATGATCAGTTGTTATTTGACGACCTGGACCTGCCGGAGTATTAGGCTCTTTTAAACAAAGCCTAAGCGCCAGTGAGCATTAGTGCTGCAAATGCAGCCCGCATTCGCGCTTCTCTTCCACCTTGGTAGGGTCGAAGTAATCGAAGTTATTGGGCAGATTATGTGCCTGTAGATACTGGTACATATCTTTGGCGCTCCACTGCAGCAACGGGGCAACTTTCAATAGGCCATCGCTGTTGCGGCTAACCGGCTGCATTTTTGCGCGCTCGGGGGTGTCCTCAGCGCGCAGTGCGGTGAACCATACGTCGGGCTGCATTTCACGCAGCGCACGCTCGAAGGGCTCGATTTTAACTTCCTGAGTAAAGGCTGCGTGGCGCGGGTCATCGATACCCGGCATGGGGCCTTCCAGCGCCTCGCGGTGGGCGCGAGTGCGCCGGGGTACAAAGCTCACGATGTTCAGGTTGAGTTGTTGAATCACTTCTTCAGCGAATTGATAGGTCGCTTCGGTGTTGTAGCCGCTGTCCATCCACACAATGGGAATATCCGGGCGCACCTGGGTCACCATATGAAGAATCACCGCCTCAAAAGGGCGAAAGTTGGTGGTGCAAATAGGTCGTGCACCCTGGGCCAGCGCCCACTCAACTAACCCTTGAGGATTATTTGCGAAATCTCTGTTAATCGCTTCAAGCTCTGAGGACATACTGCCTCCTAATCGGAAATTAAATAATACTGCCTAGGCTACCAAACAGGAGGCAGCGAACCCCAATACCGTTTAGTTTGGCTTTTATATTCCTTTTTGATATAGAGCTCGCGCTGCTTATTCCAAAGCGCCAATAAGGTGACGAATTTTATCCAGTGTCTCGGTGTACTCTTCGTCCGCTTGAGAGTCTGCTACTAAGCCCCCGCCGCCCCATACATGCAGTCTTCCCGCCTCGGCAACCATAGTGCGGATAGCGATGGAGGTATCCATGCTGCCACGTACATCGACATAGCCAAGGCTGCCGCAATAAACACTGCGTTGGCAGGGTTCTAGTTCATCGATGATCTGCATCGCGCGAATTTTAGGTGCGCCGGTAATGGAGCCGCCAGGAAAGGCTGCCTTAAGCAGTGCCAGCGGGGTGTAGTTGCCGGCCAGCGTTCCCTGCACCACGCTAACTAGGTGGTGCACATTAGGGTAGCTCTCTAAGCGACATAGCTGCGGAACGCGAATGGAGCCTGGCTGGCAGACACGACCCAGGTCATTGCGCAGCAGGTCAACGATCATCACATTTTCAGCGCGATCTTTAGTGCTGCTCAATAGCTGTGCCGCCAGCGCCTGATCCTCTTCAAGCGTGGCCCCTCGCGGGCGCGTACCTTTAATCGGCCGTGTTTCGACCTCGCCGTTGCTGCACTGAATAAACCGCTCGGGTGAAAGTGACAGTACGGCCTTATCGCCCCAGGCCATAAAACCTGAATAGGGTGTGGGGGTCGCTTTACGTAACTGCAGGTACGCCTGCCACTCATCCCCTTGGTAGTCGGCATAAAAGCGTTGAGCCAGGTTGATCTGATAGCAGTCACCTGCTCGAATATAGCGCTGCACGGCGTTAAAGCGTGCGACGTATTGGGTGTGGCTAAGTTCTGCTTTAAAGGTATTCGTTAATGTAAACGCGCTCGTTGGCTCTGGGGTCTTGGTAAGCCAGCTTTTCACCTGTTCACGACGCTGCGGGGTAGCGATTAACCACGCCTGCTGGGCCATGTGATCCAGGGTGATACACCAGTCGTAAAGCCCCAGGCGGGATTGCGGTAACGTTACTGGGCATGCCTGGGAGCTCTGAATCGATAAGGTTCGCCCTAAATCGTAGCCCCAGTAACCTATTAGCCCGCCTAAAAAAGGGAGTTCACTGGTTTTATTAGGGATATTCAGTTGATCCAGTAGCCACTGCTGAAGGGCAAACGCATCGTTAGCCAAGTGCGCCGGGGGGTTAAGCTGATCTGACGCAATACTCGCTACGCCATGGTGGGCAACTTCCAGCGTAGCAAGCGGGTCGCTGCTGATAATATCAAAGCGACCGGTGGCGATAGGGCGGCCACTATCGAGCAGCACCGCGCCGGGCCTGGCACGTAGGCCGGCGAATATTCCCAATGGGTCGGGTGAATAGGGCAGGGCAGTTATCGTCAACGCCTGGTTCATTAAGCAAACGCCTGGCCGGTAAAAGGGCTGCATATGTTAGAGGTCGTTGAAGATCGGCACCAGTCGCACGATTGACGCATTTCTCACGCTCGGAAGAGGATTGTTGACACTGATTTCGCAGATAGACTTTTTGCCTACTACGAAAGATGTATAAAGTCGCTTTATAAGCAGGTTGACGGCGGTGGTTCGCGGGGCTAAAGTTTCGCTATGTTTCTAATTGTCGACAATTTGCCATGAGCTTACCCGTTTCTTCTTCTTATTCCGATACCTCGCCGCATGAAATGCCAACCCCTGAAGTACGCACGCTCGCCGAGCGGGTATTTCATCAGTTGCAGGATGCCATCGTACGCGGCGAGCTTGCTCCCGGCAGTAAGATCACCGAGCCGGGGTTGTCTAAAACCTACGGTATTTCACGTGGGCCGCTGCGCGAGGCGATGCGCCGCCTGGAAGCACACCGCCTCATCGAGCGCGTTCCCCATGTGGGTGCCCGGGTGGTTAAGCTCTCGATGAAGGAGCTTTTAGAGCTGTTTGACCTGCGTGAAGCCCTGGAAAGTATGGCGGCGCGCTTGGCGGCGGAGCATATGTCGCCGGCAGAGGTGCAAGGCTTGCGTGATGTGCTGGCGCTGCACGAAAGCCAAGCCGATCTAAAGCGTGGCGAAGCTTACTACCAGCGCGAAGGCGATCTCGATTTTCACTACTGCATCGTTCAGGGCAGCCACAACAAAATGCTAATGAACCTGCTCTGTGATGACCTTTACTACCTTGTGCGCCTTTATCGCACTCAGTTCAGTGCCAGCGGCACGCGACCGCAGCGCGCCTTTGTCGAGCACCATCGCATTGTTGATGCCATTGAAGCTGGCGATGCGGAGCTGGCCGAGCTGCTCATGCGCCGCCATGTCAGCGCCTCCCGCGCCAATGTGGCGGATCGCTATGCAGCGACCCTAGAAGAGTCAGCATCTAAATCGCAAAGCTCTTAATCACGCAGCTAAAACATAACTAGAAATTAGCAATAGGAGAAACGCCCCATGTCCCAGATGACTCCCGGCGCCCGGTTTCGAGCCGCGCTTGAGGCTAACCGTCCGCTGCCGATCTTAGGCACCATTAATGCTTATACAGCGTTGATGGCCGACAAAGTAGGCCATCAAGCCATTTACCTCTCTGGTGGCGGCGTAGCTAACGCCTCGTTCGGCTTGCCGGATCTGGGCATGACGACCATGAATGATGTGGTGGAAGATGCCCGCCGTATCTGCGGCGCTACCGAGCTGCCGCTGTTGGTGGATATCGATACCGGCTGGGGCGGTGCCTTCAATATCGCCCGCACCATGAAAGAGATGCAGCGCGCTGGCGTGGCCGCGGTACATATGGAAGATCAGGTCGCGCAAAAGCGCTGTGGACACCGCCCCAATAAGGCGATTGTCTCCCAGCAGGAGATGGTCGACCGCATTAAAGCGGCAGCGGATGCCAAGATCGATCCCGACTTCTATTTGATTGCCCGCACCGATGCGTTTCAAAAAGAGGGGCTTGATGCGGCCATTGAGCGTGCCAACGCCTGCGTTGAAGCTGGTGCAGATGCCATCTTCGCTGAAGCGGTTCATACCCTGGATGATTACAAAGCCTTCTGTGAACGGGTCAACGCGCCCATTTTGGCTAACATCACCGAGTTTGGCGCTACCCCGCTGTTTACCCAATCCGAGTTGGGCGAGGTTGGCTGTCGCATGGTGCTTTACCCGCTCTCGGCCTTCCGCGCCATGAACGCCGCGGCACTGCAGGTCTATCAAAGCATCCTCGACAACGGCCACCAAAAAGACGTGGTGCCGCTGATGCAAACCCGCGACGAACTCTACGATTTTCTCAATTACCACGACTTTGAGCAGAAGCTGGACGCGCTGTTTGCCGAGAAAGGCGATGACCAATAAACCGCCAGTTAAGATGAAACGCAGTTGGAAATGATTTCTTCTGCAAACTGGTGAGAGGGCAGGTTTCCGCGAGGGCGCTGTGCCCCCTCCCTGGGCGCTACTTTTGTTATCCATGACAAAAGACCCTCGCTTCAACCTGCCCTCTCACCAAGATAGCTTTGCCGAAAGTTTAATGAACGACCTTATTCATAAATCGATAGTAAAAATAAAAGCAGTAATAGGAGACACACCATGGCTGATAAACCCGCAACAGGAGCAGGACTGCGTGGCCAGAGCGCTGGTTCCACCGCGCTGTGTACGGTAGGTAAAACAGGTTCAGGCCTGACCTACCGTGGATTCGATATCAAAGAGCTCGCTGAAAAAGCCAAATTTGAAGAGGTCGCTTACCTGCTGTTAAAAGGCAAGCTGCCCAACCAGGGCGAATTAGATCACTACATCAGCAAGCTCAAAAGCCTGCGCGGCTTGCCCGATGCGCTGAAAACGGTGCTTGAGCAGATTCCCAAAGACGCCCACCCGATGGACGTAATGCGCACCGGCACCTCAATGCTGGGCAATCTGGAAACCGAGGAAAATTTTGATCAGCAACAAGATGTTGCGGATCGGCTGCTGGCTGTGCTGCCCTCGATTATTTGCTACTGGTACCGCTTCTCCCACGATGGCGTGCGCATCGATACCGAAACGGATGATGACTCGGTAGGCGGTCACTTTTTGAATATGTTGCGCGGCGAGCCCGCTTCTGAACTGCATGCGCGGGTCATGAACGTATCGCTGATTCTTTACGCCGAGCATGAATTCAATGCCTCTACCTTTACTGCAAGGGTATGCGCCTCGACGCTTTCCGATATGCACTCCTGCGTGACTGGTGCGATTGGGTCGCTGCGCGGCCCACTGCATGGTGGCGCCAACGAAGCGGCCATGGCGATGATCGAGGATTGGCAGTCGCCGGAAGAAGCAGAAAGCAAGATCATGGGCATGCTGGAGCGTAAGGATAAGATTATGGGTTTTGGGCATGCGATTTATCGTGAGTCCGACCCGCGCAACGCGATTATCAAGCACTGGTCCAAGAAGCTCTCTGACGATGTGGGCGATAAGGTGCTTTACCCGGTTTCTGAACGGGTCGAAGAGGTCATGTGGCGTGAGAAGAAACTATTCTGTAACGCAGACTTCTTCCACGCCAGCGCTTATCACTTTATGGATATACCCACCAAGCTGTTTACGCCGATTTTTGTCTGCTCGCGGCTGACCGGCTGGGCGGCGCATGTATTTGAGCAGCGCGCCAATAACCGCATTATTCGCCCTAGCGCCGATTACACTGGCCCTGAGAAGAGCGAATGGGTGCCGATAGAAGCGCGAGACTGAACCGCTTGCTGCCCGGTGACTTGGACACCGGGCTTTTTTCAGCCCCCTTCTTGTGAGTCTGTCTGCTATGAATACCCAATACCGTAAACCCCTGCCTGGCACAGAGCTTGAGTTTTTTGATGCTCGCGAGGCGGTGGAAGATATCCAGCCCGGTGCCTATGCACAGCTGCCCTATACCTCTCGTGTGCTGGCCGAGCAGTTGGTGCGCCGCTGCGATCCTGAATTGCTCACCGATGCGCTTAAACAGCTGATTGAGCGCAAGAGTGACCTGGATTTTCCCTGGTACCCCGCGCGTGTCGTCTGCCACGATATCCTAGGCCAGACTGCGCTGGTCGATTTGGCCGGGCTGCGTGACGCCATCGCCGAGAAGGGCGGCGACCCCGCTAAGGTCAACCCCGTGGTGCCCACCCAACTGATTGTCGATCACTCACTGGCGGTGGAGCACGCAGGGTCGGAAGAGGGCGCCTTCGAGAAAAACCGCGCCATTGAAGATCGCCGTAACGATGACCGCTTCCACTTTATCAACTGGACCAAAACGGCCTTTGAGAACGTCGATGTAATTCCCCCCGGCAACGGCATTATGCACCAGATCAATCTGGAAAAGATGTCACCGGTGGTGCAGAACCGCGATGGCATTGCCTATCCGGATACCTGTGTGGGTACCGATAGCCATACGCCCATGGTCGATGCCCTGGGTGTTATCTCCGTAGGTGTGGGTGGCCTGGAGGCCGAAAGCGTCATGCTAGGCCGTGCCTCCATGATGCGCCTGCCGGATATCGTCGGCGTGGAGCTGACCGGCAAGCTGCAGCCAGGAATTACTGGCACCGATATGGTGCTGGCGATTACCGAGTTTCTGCGTAAAGAGCGGGTAGTGGGCGCTTACCTGGAGTTTTACGGCGAAGGCGCCGACGCGCTGACGGTAGGTGATCGCGCCACTATCTCCAATATGACCCCCGAATACGGCGCGACCGCGGCGATGTTCTACATTGATGGTCAGACTATCGATTACCTGAAAATTACCGGCCGGGAAGATGAGCAGGTGGCGCTGGTCGAAACCTACGCCAAGCACACCGGCCTTTGGGCGGATAGCTTGACCGAGGTTAAGTATGAGCGGGTATTGACCTTTAACCTCTCGTCGGTAACCCGCACCCTGGCGGGGCCCTCCAATCCCCATGCCCATTTGCCTACTTCAGAGCTTGCCCAGCGTGGTATTGCTGTTGGGCTTGAGGCGGCTCAGGCGGAAGAGAGAGCGGGCAAAATGCCCGATGGCGCGGTGATCATCGCTGCCATTACCAGCTGCACCAATACCTCTAACCCACGCAATATGGTTGCTGCCGGGCTCATCGCCCGTAACGCCAACCGGCTGGGTTTGCTGCGCAAGCCATGGGTGAAGTCGTCGCTGGCGCCGGGCTCGAAAACCGTCAAGATGTACCTGGAAGAAGCTGGGTTGATGAGCGAGCTGGAAAACCTCGGCTTCGGAGTGGTGGCCTACGCCTGCACCACCTGTAACGGTATGTCCGGGGCGCTGGATCCAAAAATCCAGCAGGAGATTATCGAGCGTGATCTCTATGCGACCGCCGTGCTTTCCGGCAACCGTAACTTCGATGGCCGTATCCACCCCCATGCTCAACAGGCGTTTTTGGCGTCACCGCCCCTGGTGGTCGCCTATGCCATTGCGGGTACGATTCGCTTTGATATCGAGAAAGACGCATTAGGTGTGGATCGGGCGGGGAACCCCGTCACTTTGAAAGATATCTGGCCCGCGGATGAAGAGATCGATGCGATTGTTAAATCATCGGTGAAGCCGGAGCAGTTCCGCCAGACCTATATTCCAATGTTCGATCTGGACAAGAGTGCCCGCGCCCAGGTCAGCCCGCTATATGACTGGCGACCCCAGAGCACCTATATTCGTCGCCCACCCTACTGGGAGGGCAATATGGCTAAAGTGCGTACTCTGAAAGGCATGCGGCCGCTGGCGATACTGCCGGACAATATCACCACCGATCACCTCTCGCCCTCCAACGCGATTCAGTTGAACAGCGCGGCAGGGGAGTATTTGGCCAAAATGGGCCTGCCGGAGGAGGACTTCAACTCCTACGCCACTCACCGTGGTGACCACCTCACCGCTCAGAGAGCGACCTTCGCCAACCCCAAGCTGTTTAACGAGATGGTGCGCGGTGCTGGCGGCAAGGTAAAGCAGGGGTCGCTAGCGCGGGTAGAGCCCGAAGGCCAAGTCACCCGCATGTGGGAAGCGATTGAAACCTACATGGCCCGTAAGCAGCCGCTGATCATTATTGCCGGGGCGGATTATGGCCAGGGCTCCTCACGGGACTGGGCGGCCAAAGGCGTGGCGCTGGCGGGGGTGGAGGCAATCGCCGCAGAAGGCTTTGAGCGTATTCACCGCACTAACCTGATCGGGATGGGGGTGATGCCGCTGGAGTTTGAGCCGGGCACTACGCGCATGACACTCGGTCTTGATGGCACTGAAACCTTCGATGTCGAAGGCGCCGTTTCGCCAGGGGCAATGCTCACGCTGGTAATCCATCGCCAAAGTGGAGACAGCGAGCGCGTCGCGATGAAGTGCCGTTTGGATACCGCCGAGGAGGTGTCAATTTACACCGCTGGAGGCGTACTGCAGCGCTTCGCCCAGGATTTCCTCGAATCGTCGGCAGCTTAAACCGTATCTGACCAAGAGAACCCGGTGTCTTTAGCTTTTCGGACAAAGCTTAGAGCACCGGGTTATTTTTAGGAGTGGTAATAATGAGCGAGTCAGTTCAAAACAAACATGTGCCGCAAATAAAGATCCCGGCCACCTATATGCGCGGCGGCACCAGTAAGGGCGTATTTTTTAAGCTCAACGATCTACCCGAAGCAGCCCAGCAACCGGGCGTAGCGCGGGATCAGTTACTACTGCGCGTCATCGGCAGCCCCGACCCCTACGAAAAGCAGATTGATGGTATGGGGGGCGCCACTTCAAGTACCAGCAAGACGGTGATTCTGTCTGAAAGTGAATCGGCAGAACACGATGTGGATTACCTGTTCGGTCAGGTCTCCATCGACAAGCCCTATGTGGATTGGAGCGGTAATTGCGGCAACCTCTCCGCGGCGGTCGGCCCCTTTGCGATTAGCAATGGTCTGGTTGACCCTGCACGTATTCCTGAAAACGGGGTGGCCGAGGTACGCATTTGGCAGGTGAATATCCAGAAAACCATCGTGTCACGGGTGCCTATCGTCAATGGCGAAGTTCAGGAGACTGGCGATTTTGAGCTGGATGGCGTGACCTTTCCCGCCGCCGAGATTCCAGTGGCCTTTATGGATCCGGCCGATGGCGAGGGGGACATTTTTCCCACCGGTAACTTGATTGACCAGTTGGACGTTCCAGGCGTGGGGATATTGAAGGCGACCCTGATTAATGCCGGTATTCCCACCGTGTTTATTAACGCCGCCGACATTGGCTATACCGGCGCCGAGCTGCAGGATGCCATCAATGGTGACAGTCGGGCGCTTGAGATGTTTGAAACCATTCGTGCCCATGGTGCTGTGCGCATGGGGCTAATCAGTGATGTGAAGGAAGCTGGCAACCGACAGCATACGCCCAAAGTAGCTTTCGTAGCGCCGCCGGCGGGTTACGTATCATCGAGCGGTAAAAACGTACTGGCGGCGGATATCGACCTGCTGGTGCGAGCGCTCTCCATGGGCAAGCTGCATCACGCCATGATGGGCACCGCCGCCGTTGCCATTGCTGCGGCGGCGGCTATTGAAGGCACCTTGGTAAATCTAGCGGCGGGTGGCGGTAAGCGAAACGAAGTCACCTTTGGCCATCCTTCCGGCAGCTTGCGGGTTGGCGCTGAAGCAAGCTTAGTCGAAGGACGGTGGCATATCGAGCAGGCGGTGATGAGCCGTAGTGCCCGGGTATTAATGGAAGGCATGGTGAGAATTCCTGAGGACAGCTTTTAGGGTGCGTTCCTTGAGCCATACTGAGTAGTAGATGATTCAACAGTAGGAGATAGAGCCATGTCTGCCACATCCGAAGCCAATGAGCGGCCCGATTACGATCCCGAGCTTCAGGCTATTGCCGACTACGTACTCAATTATCAGGTGGTGTCCGATGAGGCATTGGAAACCGCCCGCTACTGCTTAATGGATACGCTTGGCTGCGGGCTGTTGGCGCTGCGCTTTCCAGAGTGCACAAAGCACTTAGGCCCGATAGTGGAGGGCACGGTAGTACCGTTTGGATCGCGGGTACCGGGCACCTCGCTTCGCCTTGACCCGGTTAAGGCGGCGTGGGATATAGGCTGTACCATCCGCTGGTTGGATTATAACGACACCTGGCTTGCCGCCGAGTGGGGTCATCCCTCCGATAATCTTGGCGCAATACTCGCCGTTACTGACCACCTTTCACAGCAGCGGGTTGCACAAGGCGACGCTTCGCTTTCGATGCGCGATGTGCTCAACGCCATGATCATGGCCCATGAGATTCAGGGCGTGCTGGCGCTGGAGAATAGCTTCAATCGCGTTGGCCTCGATCACGTGGTGCTGGTTAAAGTCGCCTCTACGGCGGTGACCGCCAAGCTGTTGGGCGCCAATCGTGAACAGTTGCTCTCGGCGCTTTCACACGCCTGGGTGGATGGTCAGAGCCTGCGCACCTATCGTCATGCGCCCAACGCAGGTTCACGTAAAAGCTGGGCCGCAGGGGACGCCACCTCACGAGGCGTGCGCTTAGCGGATATCGCCCTGCGCGGTGAAATGGGTATTCCCAGCGCGCTCTCGGCGCCCCAATGGGGCTTCTATGATGTGCTGTTCAGTCATGCCAACAAAGATTTGAGCCTCAAGCCGGAAGCTGACCGCCGCCTACGCTTTCAGCGGGAGTTTGGCAGCTACGTGATGGAGAACATTCTGTTTAAGATCTCCTTCCCCGCTGAGTTTCACGCTCAAACCGCCTGTGAAGCCGCCGTGACGCTCCATCCGCAGGTGAAAGACCGCTTGGCCGATATCGATAAAATCGTGCTCACCACCCACGATTCGGCTATTCGGATTATTTCCAAAACCGGCGCACTCGCCAATCCGGCCGATCGCGACCACTGCCTGCAATACATGACAGCGGTGCCGCTTATCTTTGGTGCGCTTACCGCCGAGCACTATGAAGACAGCTTTCATGCAGCTCATCCGCTAATAGATGAGCTGCGTAACAAAATGGTGGTAGAAGAAAACGCCGAGTATTCGGCGGATTACCATGACCCTGAGAAGCGCTCTATCGCCAATGCGGTGCAGGTGTTTTTCAGTGATGGGAGTGCGACTGATAAAATCGTAGTGGAGTACCCGGTAGGCCATCGACGTCGTCGGGAAGAGGGGATGCCGCTGTTGGTTGAAAAGTTTGAGCGCAGTCTGGCAACTCGCTTTCCGACAAGTCGTTGCCAAAAAATTGCCGAGCTGTGCAGCCATCAAACGACGCTTGAAGCGATGCCAGTACACAAATTTATGGATATGTGGATGATTTAACGTGCGCTATTCACAGTGCTCGGTGCTTATACACACCGGGCACTGTGGGGGTAACGAGCGACATGTTCTCCAATGAGGCTAATCAAATGTCACTTGATCGCGCATGCGGTCAACGGTGGCAGGCCCAATGCCGCTGACGCGCTCAAGGTCTGCAGCGCTTTCAAAGGCGCCGTTGATTTCGCGCTCTTCAATGATCGCGTCGGCTCGGCTGGGGCCGATCCCTGGTAGTTCGGCCATCAGTTCAGCGTCGGCAGTATTGACGTTAATTGGGGCTACCTCTTGTGCCAGCACGCCACTGGAAAGCCCTAAGCTAATGCTGAACAGTAGCGCGGCCAACATTCCTTTAAGTGTCATTTTCATATGCATGATCCTTTTAATAGCGTTGGTTTTCTGTGTTTACACATGCGACGTCGTGTAGAGGTTTCTACCTGTGCCCGCGTTATCGGTGGGCAAGATAAACGGCGCTGCACTTGTTAACTTAGCTTTATTTAAAGCGGGATTATGTCAGCGATATATGACAGCAGTTGTAAGATTTTAGCTATGAATGTATGGCAAATGGCTTACACGATGAGGGCGCGAGGAGTAGGGAGAGGCTGATATAATGGTCAAAAACGTACTTGGAGTAACGTTGTGGCCACCGATTCCCCGATTATTATTGCCCTTGATTACCCGTCGCTAGACGCCGCGCTGTGCATGGCTGATCAGTTGGATCCCACCCGATGCCGTGTGAAAGTAGGTAAAGAACTGTTCACCCGTAGCGGCCCGGCAGTGCTTGAGGCGCTGCATGGGCGCGGATTTGAGGTGTTTCTGGATCTTAAATTCCACGATATTCCCAATACCGTTGCCAGCGCTGTGCAGGCGGCGGCTGAGCAGGGCGTGTGGATGGTCAACGTTCATGCCAGCGGCGGGCGTCGGATGATGGAGACAGCCATGCAACGCCTGGATCAGAACGCCTTAACGACCCATCTAATCGCCGTTACCGTATTGACCAGTATGCAGACCGATGATTTGGCAGAGCTGGGGATCAAAACGCCACTGGCAGAACACGTGGAGCACTTAGCGCTCCTGGCCAAGCAGAGTGGTTTGCAAGGGGTGGTCTGCTCGGCCCAGGAGTCTGCGCGGATCAAAACGCTATGCGGTGAGTCGTTCTTGAAAGTGACCCCTGGTATTAGGCCAAGTTTTGCAGTCGCTAATGACCAACAGCGGACGATGGGCCCCAATGAGGCTATGGCAGCGGGAAGCAGCCACCTGGTCATTGGTCGCCCCGTTACTCAGGCTGACGACCCCATGGTAGCGCTTGAGGCGATTGAGGTGGAGCTAGAGGGGCACTAAATATTTCTGCATACCTTAGCTTTGTGAGCACTATTCGCCCTCCACGCCAATGATCGGCTTAATCGTGCCCCAGAAGCGACAACTGGGGCATTGCCACTGTAACGCGTCGCTGGCAAAGCCGCAGCGCTGGCAGCGATGGCGCGTTCGGTTAAGCAGCAGCGCCTCGGTATGATGTTTTAGCAGCAGCAGGCGCGTATCGGGGGAGGGTTTTCCGCTAAGCCGCTGGCTTTCGATATACAGGTCGATCAAATAATCCAGCCCGCCCAAGCTTGGTATTGCACGCAATCGCTCACCAATCAACTCAATCGCTTTGTCGACGCCGTCACGATGATGGACGAGCTGACCTAGGGCAATAATGGTACTGGTATAAGGCGCTTGCTCAAGTAGGCGATAGAGGTGCGCCTCGTAACCGGTGTCATCATTATTGCGCATATAGGCGTGCTTAAGGGCAGGTAGCATGGTGGGGATATGCGCTATCTCCTGGCCGGGGATGTTGTCTAATCGCTCAATAGCGCGGGCATAGTGCCCGTTGTCCACCTCTAATTCGGCCAGCATCAGGGTGGCGCGAACGCATTTCTCATCCAGCTGCAGGGCTTTTTTGAGATGCTTTTTCGCCAGAGGTCGACTGGCTTCACTAATTTCTTCCAGTGCCAGCTCGCATAGCCAGTGCGCCGCAGGGCGGCGCATCTTAGGATACTGTTTAAGCAGCGGCTGAATAACGTCAAGGGCTTGCTGCCACGCTTTTTCACGCTCTAATAAGTCGACGAGCAGCTGTTTGGCAGCATAGCGGTGATCATCATCACCGCTATGCTCCAGCAGGGTATTGAGTAGCCGCTGGGCGCGGTCATGAACACCAAGCGCCATAAAATCCCGAGCAAGTTCCAGCTGGATCTGTTCGTTGGTGTGCTGCGAAAGGGCGGGGCGAGCCAATAGGTTTTGGTGAATACTAACGGCTTTGTCGGCCTCGCCGCGGGCGCGAAACAGCTTGCCGAGGGCGATATGGGTGTGAACCGTGTCACTGTTGACCGCTAGCACGTTGATAAAAGTATTGATCGCTTCGTCGGGCTGCTCATTAAGCAGGTAATTCAGCCCGACGAAGTAGTCCCGGGAGAGGCCTTGAGACGAGGCCGCAGGCGGATGTGTGCGATGTCGGCGGCGTAAGGCTTGGCGATAACCTAACCCGTAACCAATGGCAATGGCGACCAACAGTACGCTTAGCAGCGCGACATCCAGCATTTATGCCAGTTCCTTAAACTCCTGAGTGCGTAGGCTATCGAGCTCTTTACGCTGCTGCTTATTCTGGCGCTGGCTGCGGGCCAGGGTGGCTTTTAACCGCACGTAGACACCTAGCATGGCGAGCATGCCGAGTATGACGCCAAACACCAGGGTCGCGAGTAGCCAAACCGAGAGTGATACCGCTGGCAGCTCCAGCCAGATAAGGTTTAAGGCAATGGTTTGCTGATTATTAACGGCAAACAGAATGCCTACCAGCACTACTATCAGCAAAATAGCGGCTAAAATCAGCCCTTTGATCCAACGCATGTGAGTTTCCTAGTCTGTGACGTTCACGGTAGCGCTATTGTGTACGACTCAAGCGGCGACGTCATCCCACAGAAATTAATAGTCGCGTTTTAGTAGCCTAGTGCTCGACTCGCGTCTACCTGCTCGCGTAGCTCCTTGCCAGGCTTGAAGTGCGGCACATACTTGCCTTCCAGATCAACTGCATCGCCTGTTTTTGGATTGCGTCCTACTCGGGGCTCCCGGTAGTGCAGTGAAAAACTGCCGAAACCACGGATTTCAACGCGACCACCGCTAGCTAGAGAATCCGTCATATCGTCCAGGATAATACGCACCGCCGTTTCAACATCTTTGGCGGATAACTCCGGCTGACGCATCGCAATTTGTTCGATTAATTCAGATTTAGTCATCGGTTGGCTCCCTGCAAACATTGAAGGCCGTGACGTGCTCTCGACCTCGCTAACATCAAATTCAGCATACTGCGCAATTCAGTATAAAACAATTCAGATAAAACAAGGTTCTACACTCTTTAACAGCATAGGCGATGGAGGGCGCTGGCGCGACCCCACAGCTTAGGTATACTGGCCTTTCATTTATATATTTGGAGCGGCTGACGTTGAACGACGATAATTCCCCAGCAGCCATTTTGCGCAAACGGCTTTACTGGCACTCCCGGCGCGGTATGTGGGAGCTTGACCTGCTGCTTATTCCATTTCTTGAACAGCGTTTTGACCATCTTGGCGAAGCGGATCAACTGGCCTACCAGAAGCTCATTGAAGGCGAGGATCAGGATCTTTTTGTCTGGCTGATGCACCGAGAGTGGCCCGAGGAGCCTAGCCAGCGGCGTATCGTGCAAATGATTGTTGAACATGCTGAAACCACCGATAATTCTGCCTATCGTACCCTCTAAGTTGTGGCTGCTAGCTCAGTGCGGTTTGTTGATTGGAATAGTGGCATTAAGCTATTGGGTCGGGGGTAAGTTAGCAGCAGTGGCGATGCTTGTGCTGGGCGGCGGCCTTGGGTGGCGCGGCTATCTTCGTCAACCCAAGGGCATGCTCTCGCTGACGCCGACGGTGCCACAAGTTCAAGGCCGTTGGCTGCGCGAGCCGCAGCCTGAAAAGGCTGCTCTCACGCGAAATGAGGCTCTGGGCGATACGGATCGAGTACGCTGTGACTATCTAGGGCCCTGGTTAATAGGGCTTTATGTGGGTAAGCAGCGGGTTTGGCTCTGGCCTGATAGCGCGCCTCAACAAAGCTTGCGTGAGGCGCGCAAGCTCTTTCATCGTCCGGGCCGCTAGCGGTTTGTTGCTAACGCGTCTGTTAAGTCTTTCATCGCAAGCGAAGAAGCAACGGCTTCAGGCTGCCGGCTAGGCCAGTCGGTGGAGTAATGCAGTCCGCGTGACTCATGGCGATGCTGAGCGGCGAGAACAGTCAATATTGCTAACTGTAGCGTCTGGTGCAAGCGTTTGCCTTCCGGAGCTGTTAGGGCCCCCTGAATCTCTTCCACGCTGTTTAGCAGTGACTTCAAGTGCGCCAGGGCAGTACTTAGTCCGGTGGCGCTGCGCACAATGGAGACATGCTGGCTCATGGTGGTGCGCATTTGTTGGCGTATACCCCTGAGCACTGCCTTGGGTAAGACAGCCGCCGCAGCCTGCACCGGGGGCTGAAATTCGCTACCGCTAGTCGTTTGGCCCTGCTGTGCCACGTCGGCTAACAGCGCCTGTGCACAGCTACGGGCAAATACCAAACACTCTAACAGCGAGTTGCTGGCCATACGGTTGGCACCATGCAGCCCCGTGCAGGCGGTTTCACCGATGGCATAGAGGTTGGCAACGTTCGTGGCGCCGTGCAAGTTGGTGGCGACACCGCCGCAGCTATAATGGGCGGCAGGCACCACGGGGATAGCCTGCTGGGTGATATCAATTCCCCGGCAGGCACAGTGCGCCAAAATAGTGGGGAAGTGGTGGCGAATTGACTTTCCACCTAAATGGCGAATATCCAACCACACGTGACCCAGAGAGTTGCGCTGTATTTCGGCATCAATGGCGCGGGCGACGACATCCCTCGGGGCTAGCTCCGCGCGCTTATCCAGCGCCAGCATAAAACGCTCTCCCGCCTCATTGAGCAAATGCCCGCCTTCACCACGAACCGCCTCACTTATCAAAAACGCCGGGCCTTCGGGATCGAACAGGCAGGTTGGGTGAAACTGTTGAAACTCTAGATTCATTAACCGAGCACCCAGCTCTGCAGCCATCATCATGCCTTCGCCGCTACTAGGGGCGGGCGTAGTGGTGTGGCGGTAAAGGCCGCTTGCGCCGCCGGTTGCCAATACGGTATGGCGCGCAGTGAGCGAGTGCCACTGTTGGTTAGTATCGCTGCCATAGGCGCCGCGGCAGGCACCTTGGGGGTCTTGTAGCAGGCCAACCACCGTTAGATCGTTGCGCTGGGTGATGTTGGGGTGCTGCGCTACTTTGTCTACGAGAGTATCTACCACAGCGCGGCCGGTGGCATCATCCGCGTGGATAATCCGGCGTGCGTTGTGGCCGCCTTCTCGGGTTAGATGATATGGGTAGCGTGCGGCAGGATCGTGCTCGGGTGTAAAGGGAACACCCTTATCAATCAGCCACTGAATAGCAGCGGGCCCATGGGTAACGGTAAAGCGGACGGCCTCGATATCGCATAGCCCATCGCCAGCCACCAAGGTGTCATTGATATGCGCGTCAAGGTCGTCATCCGGCGAAAGCACGGCGGCAATACCGCCTTGAGCCCAGCGACTGGCGCCTTGATCATCTTGTGCAGGGCGAACCAGCGTCACGGACCTGTGATCAGCCACTTCCAAGGCAAGGGTGAGTCCAGCGACGCCGCCGCCAATGATAAGTACATCGGATATTGGCGTGCTCATGGTGCCCGCTCCCCCTTGATGCTGACCGAAATATTGCAAACCCTAAACGTTACTAGCTTCGTCGAGCGCGAAAAATTAGAAGGCAGGCATCATAGCGCGGCGATTAGCGTTTAGCGATGCTTCGGCTTAAGAAATGAGTGATATTCGGGGAGACAATTGCGTAATGTTCGAGTACGCGAATAGACGCGGTAAAAGGCCGCGTAAAGAAAACCGATACAGAAAATAAATGACTGAAGAAGAAAAACTGGAGGGGAAGTAAAACAATAGAAGTGGTGCCCGGAGCCGGACTTGAACCGGCACGGGGTTGCCCCCGAGAGATTTTAAGTCTCTTGCGTCTACCGATTTCGCCATCCGGGCTATACATCACAAAAAAATCACATCGCAATGCTGTTTCGTTCTACTTAAAACACCACTGCTACACAAAGATGGAGGCTGGAGTCGGAATCGAACCGGCGTACACGGAGTTGCAGTCCGCTGCATAACCACTCTGCCATCCAGCCTCAAAAGTCGTTGGAGCGGGAAAGTAGATCCGACCGGGCTGGCGTTCCAGCTCACGACCCTCTCTTGCTTTACCACGCTATCCAAGATGGAGCGGGAAAGGAGATTCGAACTCCCGACCCTCGCCTTGGCAAGGCGATGCTCTACCACTGAGCTATTCCCGCTCGACTCGAGGGCGAATTATACGGATCGCCGCCGTGTTGTCAATCAATGAATTAGCGTGTGTTCCTTATTTACTTATCAGCAGCTTACATGGAACGGCTAAGATGCGGCCAGGCGGCTTTTAGGTACTGAATCATCGACCACAGCGTTAGGATAGCGGCGGTATACAGTACTACAACGCCTAACAGCGCAAATTCGTGCGCTGGAGGTAGCGCCAGTAAGATCAGCAGCGACACCATTTGCAGAGTGGTTTTAAGCTTGCCTACCCAAGAAACCGCCACCATGCCGCGTTTGCCCATTTCAGCCATCCATTCGCGCAGCGCCGAAATGACAATTTCCCGGCCGATAATCACCAGCGCAGGGAGCGTGAGCACCAGGGTGTCGTAACGCTCGATCAATAGCGCCAGGGCGACGACCACCATGAGTTTGTCAGCCACTGGGTCTAAAAAAGCGCCAAAAGGCGTTGATTGATTCCAGCGACGCGCTAAATAGCCATCCAGCCAGTCGGTAATGGAGGCCAGACCAAATAGGCCGGCCGCCACGGGCATACTCCAACTGAAGGGTAGATAAAACAGCACCACTAGCAGTGGAATAAAGGCGATTCTCGCCAGTGTTAGTATGTTGGGTATATTCATCGCAGAGAGCGATCCTTGCCGGGAAATCAGAGGATTCGAAGTGTCTGGGCCTCATTCTATCCCCCTTGGCCGATGGCATCCATGCCAAACGGGCGTTTATCCGTTGAGTGCTCGGTAAATACTCTCGGCTAACGACGCATTAATGCCCGGCACGCGAGCGAGTTCATCGCGGCTGGCCTTTTGCACGCCCTGCAAGCCGCCGAAAAAGCGCAGTAATTCCCGTCGACGTTTAGGGCCAATGCCGGGAATATCTTGTAGGGTTGAAGTGCGTCGCGCTTTATCGCGCTGAGCGCGGTGGCCAGCAATGGCAAAACGGTGTGATTCGTCACGAATATGCTGGATCAAGTGTAGGGCGGGGGAGGCGGGATCCAGATCTAACGGATTGTCCGCTGTTTCCACAAACAGGCTTTCAAGTCCCGCCTTACGCGTGGTGCCTTTGGCGACACCCAATAGAATGATGTTGGCGATGTCGAGTTCTTTAAATACCTCGCGGGCCATATTGAGCTGGCCCTTGCCACCGTCGACGATCAGGATGTCAGGAGCGACTGCTTCACCGCTTTTCACGCGCTTAAGGCGTCGGGTTAGGGCCTGCTGCATGGCAGCGTAGTCATCACCGGCGGCCACCCCTTCAATGCGGAAATGGCGGTAGTCGCTTTTGCGTGGGCCCTGATGATCAAACACCACGCAGGAGGCAACGGTCGCCTCGCCGTGGCTATGGCTAATGTCGAAACACTCCAGGCGTTGCGGTGTGTCCGCTAAGCCTAGCGCTTTCTGCAGGGCGGTAAAGCGCTGGGTGAGCTGGGTTTGGTTGGCCAGTTGAGAGGCTAGCTGCTGCTCAGCGTTGGTAATGGCGAGCTGTTGCCACTGGGCGCGGTGGCCGCGCACTTGGCTGGTAACGCGAATCCGCTTGCCCGCCTGTTGGGTCAGCGCTTCGGCAATCAGCTCGCTGTCGTCTAACGGGTGACTGGTAATCACTTCGCTGGGCACGTTGTGCGGTTGACCGAAATAGTATTGGCTGACTACTTCGGTGAGCAGCGTTTCAAGCGGTAGATCCAGATCGTTTTTCGGCGTGTGATGACGCGCCCCCAGCAGGCGACCATCGCGCACGCTCAATACCGAAACGCCCAGTGCGCCGGGGCGCTGGGCGAGGGCGAAAATGTCCGCATCACCGCCGCCGGTGTCGACAAACTGGCGTTGCTGAAGCTGGCGCAGTTGCTGAACCTGGTCGCGAAGACGGGCGGCCTCCTCGAAGTTGAGTGCCTGGCTGGCCTTTTCCATTGCCTCCATCAGTTCTTGTGTAACACTCTCACTTTTGCCTTCCAGGCACATCACTGCGTGTTCGAGGTCGCGCCGGTAGTCTTCGGCGGAGATATAGTCGACGCAGGGAGCGCTACAGCGCTGAATCTGATACTGCAAGCAGGGGCGTGAGCGATGGGCAAAGACGCTGTCCTCGCAATTGCGAATATGAAATATCTTTTGCATCAGTGCCAAGCTTTCACGCACGGCTCCGCTGCTGGGGTAGGGGCCTAAGTAGCGACCATCGTCGCTGCGCTGACGGGCGCGCTTATACTCAAGTGCCGGGTAAGGGTGGCGGTCGGTGACAAAGACAAACGGGTAGGACTTATCGTCGCGCAGTAAAATGTTATAAGGCGGACGCAGTTGTTTGATCAGGGTCTGTTCGAGCAGAAGAGCTTCGGTTTCCGTGCGGGTGACGGTGACCTGAACGTCGGCGATACGCCCCACCATGGCCTGGGTTTTGGTGTTCAGTTGACCACGGAAATAGCTGGCTAGGCGTGCCTTTAAGCGCTTGGCTTTGCCCACATAGAGCGTATTGCTTTGCTCATCGAGCATGCGGTAAACCCCGGGCGAGGAGCTTACCGAGCTCAAGAACTGTTTTGAATCAAAGGTCATATTAGCGTGTCGGTACCCGATAACAGCAGGGAAAATAGGGGTTATATTTGGGTGGCGTCAAACCCCTCGACCAGCCCGTGACGGAGCGCTAAGTGAGTAAGCTCGACGTCGGTGGCAACCTGTAGTTTATCAAAGAGTCGGTAACGATAGGTGTTTACCGTTTTAGGGCTTAAGTGCAGGCGATCGGAGATATCTTGCACTCGCTGGCAGTTAACGATCATAAGGGCAATCTGTAGCTCACGGTGGGAAAGGTGGCTAAACGGATTATCTTCCTCGGTGAAGTGCGAAAGCGCCAGGCGTTGGGCAATTTCCTGACTGACATAGCGGCGGCCATGAAACACTTGGCGAATGGCATCGGTCATTTCTATCGCATCTGCACCTTTGCTTAAAAAGCCTGAGGCACCCGCTTCGAGCATGCGGCGCAGCACACTGTCTTCCATGTGTGCAGTCAAGATCAAGACCTTCACGTCTTCCATGTTGCGGTGTATGCGTCGAGTGGCTTCGAGCCCGCCTATGCCCGGCATGCGAATATCCATCAACACGATGTCGGGTTTTAAATGGCGACACTGTGTTACTGCACTTTCGCCATCGTCGACCTCACCCACAATTTTAATGTCACACTCTTCGTTTAGCAGGTGAGCAATGCTGGTTCTTACTAGGTGATGATCATCGGCGATAAGTACACTGATCAATGGACAGGCTCCTGCTTGGAAACATCATGGACTCAGGCGTTGGCCTTGGACGCTACTCTATCTTGTTAACTACATTTGCATTATAGAGTGCCACAGCTAACGACAAAGGAGAATTAGTTGTCCGCTGCTGATGTAAAAACTTGACCACGGTAAATGTTCACCGTAGTATCCGCCTCGCTGTTGGAAAGACAGCTCGTGGGGCCTTAGCTCAGCTGGGAGAGCGCAACACTGGCAGTGTTGAGGTCAGCGGTTCGATCCCGCTAGGCTCCACCAACTAAAATTTCACCCAATATTAGAAAAAAGCCTCGTTGTTTAAACGAGGCTTTTTTTGTTTGCAGTAAATCGTTTATTCAGTGACTTTACCCAGAAGCAAAAACTCGATCAACGCTTTTTGTGCATGCAGGCGATTGCCTGCTTCCTGCCAAACCACGGCACGTGGGTCGTCGAGCAGCGTGTGGCTGATCTCTTCTCCGCGATGGGCCGGGAGGCAGTGCAGGAAGAGGACGTCTTGGTTTGCCTGATCGAGCATTGCTTCTGTAACTTGGAAGCCTGCGAAGTCGGCTTCACGTTTCGCCTGCTCCTCCTCTTGGCCCATGGAGGCCCAAACGTCGGTGGTGATCAGGTCAACGTGCTTTACCGCTTCCTGAGGGTCGTGCAGCAGCGTTACTTGATCGCCAGCGGCCGCCATAATGTCGGCACGGGGCTCGTAGCCTTTTGGGCAGCAAATGCGCAAGTGAAAACCGAATTGGCGAGCAGCATTGATCCAGGAGTGGCACATGTTGTTACCATCACCAATCCACACTGCTGTGCGTCCCTTTACGCTGCCGCGTAGCTCAGTCCAGGTCATCACGTCGGCAAGTAGCTGACAGGGGTGGTAGTCATCGCTTAAGGCGTTAATCACCGGTACGCTGCTGGCGCTGGCGTAGGTTTCCAGCCCAGCGTGGGAGAAGGTGCGAATCATCACTGCATCGACCATTTCAGACAGTACGCGAGCGGTGTCTTCAATTGGTTCGCCACGACCTAGCTGAGTATCGCGGGGGGAGAGAAAGAGTGCATGGCCGCCAAACTGTGCCATTCCCGTTTCAAACGAAACCCGTGTACGCGTCGATGATTTTTCAAAGATCATCGCCAGGGTACGGTTGGGGAAGGGTGTGTAAACAGGACCTTGGGCTTTTAGATTGGTTTTGATCGTAATGGCACGCTGGATCAAATAGTCCAGCTCATCTGGGGTCAAATCTAGCAAGGTCAGGAAATGGCGTGTCGCCATAAGGGCTTCTCTCCGCGCAAAAACACTATCCTAGCTAGGCTGCAGGGGATGCGCAACGCGAACGGCATGCGTAGAATGCCATATGCACGTTAAAGCCGAGCGCTCTACTCAGGTACTATTCTAAGTACTATTTCTTAAGTGCTAGTCTCAAGTACCCATTACAAGGGCTAGGTTTTAGAATCAGGTTCAAGGATCTGGTTCAAGGGCTAAGCCAAGTAGATGAGTGAGAGGGCATCGGTCATCAATCAGCGAGGAAATAGTATGAGCACGACTGCCGAAAACATTCAGCGTCAAATTAGCGAAAACCCGATCCTGATCTACATGAAAGGTTCGCCCCAACTGCCTCAGTGTGGGTTTTCTGCCCAGACCGTCCAAGCGCTTATGAGCTGTGGCGAGCGTTTTGCGTTCGTTAACGTTCTGGATAATCCGGATATTCGCGCCGAGCTGCCCAAAATTGCTAACTGGCCGACCTTCCCGCAACTGTGGGTAGAAGGCGAGCTGGTAGGTGGTTGCGACATTGTGGTTGAGATGCATCAAAGTGGCGAGCTGGAAAAACTAGTAAAAGCCGCTGCTGAGCGTGCTGGTGCGGCGGAAGGTGGTGATAACGCCTAGGCGTTGTCTAACAGCCCGCTTTATTCAGGCGGTTGGCGGGCTGCGGTGCAACCGTTAGAATGGCGTTTGTTCTCGCATCGTCTTTGTTATGCATCGTGGCCTTTGCCCCACGCTGGCTACAGCGTGGGGCAAGTCTGCCCGCCGAAGGAAGTACAGCTTCATGAGCTATCAGGTTCTGGCCCGTAAGTGGCGGCCTCGCACATTCCACGAACTCGTGGGCCAGGCCCATGTTCAACGCGCCTTGGTCAATGCCCTGGATCAGGGGCGTCTGCACCATGCCTACCTGTTTACGGGTACTCGCGGTGTGGGCAAAACCACCTTGGCGCGTATTCTTGCCAAGTGTTTGAACTGCACGGCTAACGGGCGTGGTGATGAAGGCATTACCTCTACACCGTGTGGGCAGTGCGATAGCTGTCAGGCAATTGATGAAGGGCGCTTTGTTGATCTTATTGAGGTCGATGCGGCGTCAAGAACCAAAGTAGAAGATACCCGGGAACTGCTGGACAATGTCCAATATGCGCCTACCCAAGGGCGTTATAAGGTGTACCTGATCGATGAGGTGCACATGCTTTCCACCAGCAGTTTCAATGCGCTGCTAAAAACGCTGGAAGAGCCTCCCCCGCACGTTAAATTCCTGTTAGCGACCACCGACCCGCAAAAACTGCCGCCGACGGTACTTTCACGCTGCCTTCAATTTACCCTCAAACATATGCCACCAGAGCGCGTGGTGGAGCATCTCACCTATGTGTTGGGTGAAGAGGGCGTCGCTTTTGATGAAAGCGCCTTGTGGCTATTGGGTAAGGCGGCGGAAGGCTCAATGCGCGATGCCATGAGCCTCACCGACCAGGCTATTGCGTTTGGCCAGGGGGCCGTTCGCCATGCGGATGTGGCCGCCATGCTGGGTACCTTGGATCATCGCCATATTCTTGGGCTGGCAGAATCTCTGGCCGATGTGGATGTACAGCGCCTGCTCTCCGAAGTGGCCGAATTAGCTGAGCAAGGCCCGGACTTTGCCGCGGTGTTGGATGAGCTATCGAGCATACTGCACCGCTTGGCAGTGGCGCAGATGGTGCCGGATGCCGTGGATAACAGCCACGGTGATCGTGACGTTATCCTGCAGCTAGCAAGCCGCTTCACCGCTGAAGACATTCAGCTCTATTACCAAATTGGTATTCAGGGGCGTGGGGACATGGTGCACGCTCCTGATCTGCGCAGCGCGTTAGAAATGACGTTACTGCGTATGTTGGCGTTTCGTCCTCAGGGCGTACCGAAACCGCCGCGCACCCCGCTACCTCTTCGCCGCGAGCCTTCACAAGAAGGGGCAGCGACCGAAACGAGTGCTCAAGTAGCAGTGGCAGAGACGCCATCACCGGCGCCGCAGCCCTCGCCAGCAGTTGATGCAAAACCAGAAGTTCATTCCACACCAGACGCTCAGCCTGAAGCGCAATTAGAGCCAAACCCTGAGCAGACAGCGCCTGCCGCTGAAGAGGAGCCTCCACTGCAAGAGCCACCGCCTTGGGCAGTTGAAGCGGATACGCAAGCGGCTGAGGTGGAAGCTCCCCAGCAAGCCCCTGAGCCAGAGGCTATGCCTGAATCAGAACTTGCTACTGAGCCCAAGCCTGTTACTGAGCCAGAGCCAGCCTCAGTGCCTGCACCCGAGCCCCAAACGGTGGAGCCCTCAACGGCGGTAGCGGCAGAAGCCTTTCCAGAAAACCGGCCGGAAATTCAGTCCGGCAAGCTGGATAATGCGCAGTGGTTGCAGTGCTTTGATTCTCTTGGCTTGGGCGGCTTAACCCGTAACTTGGCGGGCAACTGCTTGGTCGAGAGTGACGATGGTACGCTGCTGACGCTTCGCCTCGACCCCAGCCAAGAGGCCATGCAGGCAGAAGTGCATCAAACCCGCATTGAGCGGGCGCTTAAAGAGCAGGGCATGCCAAGGCGAATAGCGTTTTACGTTGCTGAGTTGTCTAATAGCCTTGAGACGCCACGGCAGCGCGAAGAGCGTCTTAATAAAGAGCGTCATGCCCAGGCGGTTGATCTACTCAATCAGGACCCCCATGTACAAAAGTTACAGCAGACGTTTGGGGCAAAGCTGATAGAATCCAGCGTAAAGCCTGCCGACGCTATGCGCTAAGCTCATTGTCTAGACGCGTGATAGAAACACTCGTTTTAGCTATACCTTTTAACTACGTATGTTGGAGATCAGACCATGCTTAAAGGTGGAATGGGCAACTTAATGAAGCAAGCCCAAGAGATGCAGGAAAAAATGCAGCAAGCCCAGGAAGAGGTCGCCAAAGCCGAAGTCCAGGGTGAGGCGGGTGCCGGTATGGTCAAGGTCACCATGAACGGTCGCCATGACGTTTCAAACGTGACCATTGACCCCAGTGTCATGGAAGAGGACAAAGAGTTGCTGGAAGATTTGCTAGCCGCGGCGGTCAATGACGCAGTGCGCAAATTGGAAGTCAGTTCTAAACAGAAAATGGAAGAAGCAACGGCAGGTTTGAACCTTCCGCCCGGCTTTAAGATGCCGTTCTAAGCAATGCGTTTTTCTCCTCTCGTTGAGCAGCTAATGGATGCGTTTCGCGTATTGCCAGGCGTTGGGCCCAAAACGGCTCAGCGCATGGCAATGCATTTGCTTGAGCGTGAGCGTCCTGGAGGGCAGCGTCTGGCGGCGGTTATTCAACAAGCGATCGATGAAGTTGGATACTGTCAGCGCTGCCGCACGCTCACTGAAGCAGAGACCTGCATGCTGTGTGAAAGCCTGCGGCGCGATGACGCCCTACTTTGTGTGGTGGAGTCGCCTGCCGATCAATTGGCGATTGAAGAAGCCGGTGGTTTTAAGGGGCGCTACTTTGTGCTCCACGGGCACCTTTCGCCGCTAGATGGCGTGGGGCCTGAGTCGATTGGTTTAGACTTACTGGAAGCGCGTGTTGCAGAAGGGCTCATTGAAGAGGTGGTGTTGGCGACCAACCCCACCATCGAAGGTGAAGCGACCGCCCATTATATTGCTTCGCTACTAACAGAACACGGTGTCAAACTCTCGCGGCTTGCCTATGGCGTCCCCATGGGTGGAGAGCTGGAGTACGTTGATGGCGGCACTTTGAGCCGTGCATTTAATGGTCGTCTGCCGTTTGCCAGTGAATAAGCCTACCTAAAACGCAAATGCTTTAGCATTTGCGCCAACCTGGAAGAATGCTTTTGTCCTCTCTGACCCCCTCTTATCAATGGCTTGATACTCCAGAGGCGCTCGATGCAGCGTGTGAGCAAGTAGCCGATGCTTCTGTAATTGCTCTGGATACTGAGTTTTTCCGAGAGAACACGTTCTTTCCAGTGCCGGCGTTGGTTCAATTCACCGCGGGGGAAGAGGCTTATCTGATTGATCCGGTAGCCGTCCCGTGTACTGATCAATTCCGAGCCCTGCTGCAAAATAGTGCTATCAAGTTACTGCACGCCTGCAGTGAAGATCTAGAAGTCTTCCAGCACTGGGCAGGTGTATTGCCGGAACCGTTAATCGATACTCAGGTAGTACAAGGATTTTTAGGCGAAAATCCTGGAATGGGGTATCAAAAGCTGGTCGAATTTTGGGTCGGCGAAACCCTGCCTAAAGAGGAGACCCGCTCAAACTGGCTATTGCGCCCGCTGTCGCCTGCACAGTGCCATTACGCCGCGCTGGATGTTATCTATTTATTAAAAGTCTGGACGCTTCAGGCTGAAAAACTGGCCATGCTGGGGCGGCGCGAGTGGGTGGACGCTGAGTGCGTTAGCTTGATTGAACAGGCGGGCCGCAGCGTCGATAACGACCAGCAGTGGTACACCCGTCAACGCCAATTATGGCGCTTAACGCCCCGCCAGATGGAAGCGTATCGGCTAATGACCACTTGGCGTGAAGGCGAGACACGCCGTCGTGACTTGCCGCGCAACTGGTTGATTAGCGACAAATTGCTATTCGCGATCGCTGAAAAAATGCCCAGCAATCGCTTCGAACTCGCTGAGGTGGAAGGCGTTAAACCGATGCTGATCAAAAAAGAGGGTGATGCACTGCTGACAATGGTCAAACAAGCCCAGCACTGCGATGAAAAAGTGCTACCCAAGCGTTGGCCAGACCCCATGCACCCGACGTTTAAGTCACGCTTTAAAGCACTCAAGAAGGCGGTAACCGCTAAAGCTAATGACTTGGGTGTGGCACCGGAAATGCTCATGCGCCGCCGTGATATTGAAACACTGGTGATGCAAGACTTGGCGGAGGAGCCATTGATCTGGCCGAGCGGTTGGCGAGGCGAGTGTTTGAATACTGCGTTGGCCCAGGCCCTTGAGGAGCGATCGTCATGAGCGACAAGCTGATTTGCGAGGTTTTTAAAAGCTCGCGTAAAGATGAAATGTACTTATATGTCGATAAACGTCAAGGATTTGCAGACGTCCCTACGCAATTACTTGAAACCTTCGGCAAGCCTGTGCCGGTGTTTACCATGCTGTTGACCGCTGACAAAAAATTGTCACGGGTTAATGCGGCAGACGTGGTGGAAGGGATTAAAGACAAAGGGTTCTACCTGCAAATGCCGCCGCCCAAAGAGGCCTATTTGCTCGACGTGCATCGCGCCCACGTTGCCTCGCGCTCTGATGCTCGTTCTGATGAACAGTAGCGCCATCCGGTTATGAATTTTCTTGCCCATGCGTGGTTGGTGAGCGCTGGTAGCGATGACTTTCTCTACGGTAATTTAATTGCCGATGGTGTTAAGGGGCGCAATTTGACCGATTGGCCTGCTGCTACTGCCCTGGGCATTCGCCATCACCGTCGAGTGGATGCCTGGGTAGATAACCACCCGAGCGTTGTTAATGCACGGCGGCGTGCGCCAACGGGACAGCGGCGCTATGCGGGGATAGCGCTGGATATGGTGTGGGATCATTTCCTGGCCCGTGATACGGCGGGGCAGGCGGATCAAGAAGCAATTGTTGAGCGCTGTTATAGACTGCTCTCCGCCCGTGCCGCGCCGAATCGCCTGGCCGGAATGATGCCGATTCTCGTCGAACAGGACTGGCTAAGAGGCTATGCTGACTTTGCGTTTACCTGCCGGGCCGTTGCCGGGATTGGGCGGCGTTTGTCTGGCCCCAATCAGTTGGCTGCTTTAGTGCCTTGGTTGTATGAGGATTATCAAGGGTTAGAGAACGATTTCCACACACTATGGCCCGAACTATTGGCTGAATTAAGCCACCAAGATACACCCCCATCATAATGAGTTTTTCGAAATAATGAGTCAGGAGACGATGGAGACCGCAATGCGCGAACGTTTTTGGGAGCGCTTTACCCTCGAAGAGTTGACGCCCCAGGAGTGGGAAGCGTTATGCGATGGCTGTGGACAGTGCTGCCTGCTAAAGCTGCACGACGAGGAGACTCAGGAGTTAGCAGTACTGAACGTTGCTTGTCGCTTGCTGGATATTCACAGCTGCCAGTGCAGCGATTATGCGAACCGCTTTGAAACCGTTCCCGACTGCACCCAACTGACGCCTGCCTTGGTTAAAGAGTTCACCTGGCTGCCGCAGAGCTGTGGTTACCGGCGGGTGGCTGAAGGGCGCAAGTTGGCGGGTTGGCACCCGCTGTTAAGCAATGACGCCGAGCGGGTTCACCGCAAAGGCGTCAGCGTACGCAGCTTTGCGGTGTCCCAAGATGAGGTGCCGGAGCAGCAATTGGAGTCACATATCATTGCCGTGCTGCCGATGTAGTTCCCTTCGAGCACTTTACTCAGAAGTTGAAGATGCTTGCGAGTGCAGTCCCAGCGCCCAGAGAATAAAAGCGTCTTGGCGGGCGGTATCGCGCCACGCTTTGAATCGACCGGATGCGCCGCCGTGGCCGCTGCTCATATCGGTGCGCATCAAAATTGGCGCTGAACCCAGCTGCTGTTGTGCCACCTGGGCATAAAACTTGGCGGGCTCCCAGTAGCTGACACGGGTATCGAACCAACTACCCTCAATCCATAGTGCAGGGTATATCTGCGCTTTAATGTTATCGATGGGCGAGTAAGCAGCTATTCGCTCGGCGACCTCTGGTTCTTCAGGGTTGCCCCACTCGCTGTACTCCGCGGTCGTCAGAGGTAGCTCCGGGTTCTGCATCGTGCGCAGTACGTCTAAAAAGGGCACATCTAGCAGAGCGGCGCAAAACTTTTCCGGCGCACGATTAATGCAGGTGCCGACCAGCAGCCCGCCAGCGCTGGCGCCATAGGCTGCTATGCGCAGTGAATCACTGACACCCTGTTCTACAAGCGCATCCCGGGCGGCCAGGAAATCGTCAAAGCTGTTCTCCTTGTGGGCCATCTTGCCGTTTAAATACCAGGGTTCGCCGCGTTCGCCGCCGCCGCGCACATGAGCAACGGCAAAGGCCGCACCGCGCTCAAGCAGTTCCAACCGGGCAATCGAGAACCAAGGGTCAAGCGCATCGCCGTAGGCACCGTAGCCATATAGCAACGTGGGCAAGGGCTGATCCGCCAGATCGGCGCGCAGCACCACCGATACGGGCACTTGCTCGCCATCGCTGCTGGTTGCCCAAAGGCGGCGGCTGACTAGCTGTTCAGGCTGTAAGTTGCCGTAAACAGGTACCCGCTTCAGTAGCGTTCGTTCGCCGCTGGTTAGATCGAGTGAAAACCAGCTGGGCGGCTGGGTAAACGACTCTTCGCGCAGGCGCACTACCCGGGTATCGAAGTGCGGCGCATCTTCCAGCATCTGTGAGCAGGGTTGTTCAGGCAGTGCCAGGGTCTCATCCAGGGAGCAGTTGTGCTGAGCATCGAAAAGTAAGCGCCGCAAACGCACTTGCGCCTGGGCATGGTCGCGCTCAGCCAGCATCAGCCCCCAAGAGAACGCATCAACGCCTTCCAGGGTGGCTTCTTCACGGTGGGCGATTAACGTTTGCCAATTCAATTGGGGCTGACCAAGCTGACTTTCGGGCAGGAAGTCGAGTTGGAAGTGAGCACCTGCCTGGTTATGCAGGCGGTAAAAGCTGCCTGGCCGGTGATCAATGCTGTACTCAACCCCCGCTTGGCGCTGTTGAATACACTGCAGGGCTGAATCAGGAGAGTGAGCGGCCAATAGGTGAATTTCACTGGTGTCTTTTGAGCCGCTTTCTAGCAGCAACCACGACCGCGAGCGCGTTTTGCCAATACCGAGCCAAAACTCAGGATCCTCTTCTCTTAGCACTAATACTGGCTCATTTGAAGCGTCAGGCTCCATCAGTGAAAGCGAAAGCCGCCAAACGCTGTCTGGGCGCTGAGTGTCGTCAAACCGCGTGAACAGCAGAGTCGCTGTAGTAGTAGTTTGATCTTCTGCCCAGCACAGCCCCGCACCAATATCGCTTAATAGTTGCTCAGGCGTCCCGTTAGGCAGCGCTTTCAACCAAAGGGTAAAACGCTCGTCGCCTTGAGTATCTTCTGTCCAGGCCAACCACTGCTCATCGGGAGACAGCGCCATATCGCCCATGTCGTAAAAGTCGTGCTCGGCAGCACGGGCTCTAACGTCGAAAAAGCATTCCTGTTGTTCAGGCTGGCGATTGGGGTGGCGCCACCAGCAGGGGTAGTCATCCTCGGCACTGGTTTCGTTCCAGAACGTGAAGTGGTCAAGCGTTGTCTTAAGGCTGGTCACGGCTAATTCGCGGCGCGCTAGGTGACTCTGGTATAACGCTTCCTCCAGCGGGGCAAGTGGGGCAAACCAAGCGGCTTGTTGCTGGTTGGCGGCCTCTAAAAAGGCACTGACCTGTGGGTCGTCGCGCTCTTCTAACCAGTGCCATTGCGGGTCATTAGCGCGATAATAGCGTGCAGCGGGTAAGCCTGAAGGTATGCCTTGCTGTGCTTTCATAAATTGATAGGTACCATAACGGGAAATCAACGTCGGGTGAGTTCACCCATATGAGGGGTATTATGCTGTTTGCAAATTCAACGCCACTACTGTGGTTGAGTTATTACGGGCTGTCGCTGTTAGTGATTATCGCAGTCTATTTTGCGTTCACTTTTCTGCCTCGCTTGCCACGTCTTGTACTGACCTGGATGGTGGCAGGGGCAATATGGGCACCCGCTACTTTCCGGCTGCCGTTAATAGAAGAGGGTGAATTCTATACCGGTTGGGCACCTTCGGCGATGGTGGCAGCGGTTGGCTTTTTAGAAAACAACGGCGCGGCACTTCGTGGCGGGCTAATGTGGCTGGTGTTGGGGATGGCATTAGGCGCGCTTATTGGTGTTGCTCTGTGGTGGTGGCGCCGTCCTGGGGACGATGAGTATGTCGTCCAGGAAGAAGAGAGTGCCGATGAAAGCGAATCACCACGCCGTCGCGAACCGATGATTGGTTAATGGCTGTGTTTAGATCCAATGCTTTTGCAGAGGTCGAAGGGTGTCTAAGTGTGTGTAAAGTGTATGTGTGAAGCGTATGTGTGAACTGCTGGGTATGAGCGCCAATGTGCCCACCGATATCTGTTTTAGCTTTTCGGGCTTCTTGCACCGCGGTGGGGGCACCGGCCCCCATCGCGATGGTTGGGGAATTGCTTTCTACGAAGAGGGCGGTTACCGCGATTTTCGCGATCCCCATCCCTCCGTCGATTCCCCTATCGCCCGGCTAATTTGCGATTACCCGATTAAGTCCAATGTAGTGATCAGTCACATTCGCCAAGCCAACGTGGGGGGCGTAAAGCTTGCCAATACCCACCCTTTCACGCGAGAAATGTGGGGGCGACCCTGGTGCTATGCTCACAATGGGCAATTAAGTGGCTGGGAGCGTTTAACGTTAGGAAACTACACCCCGGTTGGCAGCACCGATAGCGAGTATGCTTACTGCTGGTTAATGGGCGAACTTCGCCGTGAATTTCCTTCCCCGCCCGCTGATCCCGCAACGCTGTGGGAGCGCTTGCATCAGCTATGTGAGCAACTAAGAGCACTGGGCGTGTTCAATATGCTGCTCTCTGATGGGGGCTACTTATATACATTTTGTGCCACGAAGCTTGCGCATATTACCCGCTGCGCGCCCTTTGGCGAGGCGGAGCTCTCCGACGCCGAGATGACGGTGAATTTTGCCGAACATACCACGCCTGACGACATCGTTTCAGTGATTGCCACTGAACCGCTCACGCACAATGAAGCCTGGCAGCGGATGGTGCCGGGTGAGCTATTGGTCTGGCGTGATGGAGAAATTCAGGCGCGTTACTGTCCATAAAGAAACGATCTACTAAATTGGAATGAGGGACGCAGCAGCAAATAAAGTGAACCCGACTATGGGCTAAAGTTGAAACGTTAGTTTCAATCGATCGTTTTACAGCCTGTTAGAGGTCGTATATCGTTGGGCTTCTTAACCTGTTTTTTTCAGATAGAGCCTAGCGACAACAACAAGGTCGGTGACTTACGCCGACGCCAATAGCGGAGATTGCCCATGAGCGAACACGCCAACGCCGCCGTTTTACGTGGCCCAGCGCTTGAAGGGTTGGATCAGTACGATTCAGTCACGGATGTTTTTCATAACGCAGTAGCACGCTTTAAGGACAAGCCAGCTTTTTCCTGTATGGGCAAAACGCTCTCTTTCGCTGATCTTGACCGCCTTTCCGCAGACTTTGCTGCTTGGCTACAGCATGAAACCGACCTCGTTCCCGGTGATCGTATTGCCATCCAGTTGCCCAACGTACTGCAGTTTCCTGTGGCGGTATTCGGTGCACTGCGTGCAGGCTTGGTAGTGGTCAACACCAACCCGCTGTATACCGAGCGGGAAATGGCCAACCAGTTCAAGGACTCCAACGCTAAAGCCATTGTGATTTTGGCCAATATGGCCGACAAGCTGGAGAAAGTGCTCGATAAAACAGATATCAAACACGTTTTAGTCACCCAGCTAGCCGACTTACACGATGCTCCCAAGCGCTGGCTAATCAATGCAGTGGTGAAGCATGTTAAGAAAATAGTGCCTGCTTATTCACTACCCAGTGCGATTAGTTTTCGCGATGCATTGAAAAAAGGCACCTCACTTGGCCATACCGAGGTCAAGAGAAGTCCCGATGAGTTAGCCGCGCTGCAATATACCGGTGGTACTACGGGTATGCCAAAAGGTGCAATGCTGACCCATCGCAATCTCATCGCCAATATGCTGCAAGCGCGGGAAGCGATTGGCCCTCATCTGACTGATGGCGAAGAGCTGGTTATCGCACCGCTACCGGTTTATCACATCTATACCTTTACGGTTAACTGTCTGTTCCTAATGGAAACCGGTAACCACTCTTTGCTGATCACTAACCCTCGCGACCTGGATGGTTTTGTCAAAGAGCTAAAGGGGCTGCCCTTTACTGCTTTTATCGGCCTCAATACGCTGTTTAATGCGCTGTGTAATCGCGATGACTTCAAGCAGCTCGATTTTTCCAAATTGAAGCTGACGATCTCCGGCGGCATGGCGCTGACCAAAGCAGCGGCGCAGCGTTGGGAAAAAACCACCGGTTGCCCAATTGCCGAGGGGTATGGCCTGACCGAGACTTCTCCCATTGTTAGCTTCAACCCGACCGATGCGATCCAACTGGGCACTATCGGTAAGCCCGTGGCAGGCACCGCGGTAAAAGTCGTCGACGCTGATGGCAACGACGTGGCATTGGGCGAGCCGGGAGAACTGTGCGTGCAAGGGCCGCAGGTGATGAAAGGCTACTGGCAGCGTGAAGATGAAACCCGTGACGCCATCGATGAGGATGGTTGGTTTCACACCGGCGACATCGCTGTGCTGCAGGATGATGGTTATATCCGCATCGTTGATCGCAAAAAAGATATGATCCTGGTCTCTGGTTTTAATGTTTATCCCAATGAAGTTGAAGATGTGGTGGCAGCCCACCCGGATGTGCTTGAGTCTGCGGCGGTCGGTGTGCCGGATGACAATGCTGGCGAAGCCATCAAGCTGTTTGTGGTCAGTAAAAATGACCAGCTAGATGAAAAAACGCTACGCGACTGGTGCAAAAAAGAGCTCACTGGCTACAAAGTGCCGAAATTCATAGAATTTCGCGATGAGCTGCCCAAAACCAATGTGGGTAAAGTACTCCGCCGTCAGCTGCGTGACGAAGTGCCCTCAAAAACGTAATCAGATAGCCATTAATAAACCTCGATTAGCGGGCGAGGGCAGGTTGTAACAAGGGTCTTTCGCCATGGCCGGAAAATATTCCTGACAATTCCGGCATTTCCGCCATCCATGGCGGTCAGATGGCGAAAGTAGCGCCCACGGATGGGTTCACAGCGCCCTTGTGGAAACCTGGGCTCGCCCGCTTCCTGCTTGCTTTGTGGTTAGGCGTCGCGGCGCTGAAAGCGTTACACTATACGACCCGCTCAATTGAGCGGGTTGATTTTTTATAACTCTTATTAATATCTCTTGTTAAATGCCCAAGCGAATGGAAGCCGACTCAATCGTGACCACCGACACATCCCCAGCCCCCACCGATAGCCAACGTCTTGCGTCGCTGAAACTGGCCGCGGGCGATGTGATGCTGCGCGATGCAGAGCGGCTGGAGCGGCGGCTGACCGGTTTAAACCGTCGCCTGCGTGATAACAAGCCGATTAGCCGTGGCTTGGACGAGGTGCAGCGCGAACTTGGGCGTGCCCAACAACAGCTCAGTCAGCGCGAAAGTCAAAAGGTTGCCCTCAACTATCCGCCAGAATTGCCGGTGGTTGAACGCCGGGAGGATATTGTCAACGCCATCCGTGATCATCAGGTCGTGGTGGTGGCGGGGGAGACCGGCTCAGGCAAAACCACCCAGCTGCCTAAAATGTGTTTGGAACTGGGCCGAGGCCGCCGTGGCTTAATTGGCCACACCCAACCGCGTCGCTTGGCTGCCCGCAGTGTCGCCAGTCGCCTGGCGGAAGAGCTGGAAGCCTCTCTGGGCGAGCAGGTGGGCTATCAGGTGCGCTTCACCGACCAGAGCAGCCCAACGACCCTGGTCAAGCTGATGACCGACGGGATCTTGCTGGCCGAAACCCAGCATGATCCGCTGCTGCTGCGCTACGACACCATCATTATTGATGAAGCCCACGAGCGCAGCCTGAATATCGACTTTCTACTCGGCTATCTCAAACGCTTACTACCCAAGCGGCCCGATCTAAAAGTCATCATTACCTCGGCGACTATCGACGTGGAGCGCTTTGCCAAGCACTTCGGCACCGCCAAGACGCCTGCACCGGTGGTGGAAGTCACCGGGCGCACCTACCCCGTTGAAGTGCACTACCGGCCGCTGGTGCGCGATGAGGACGATGAAGAAGACCGCACGCTGCAAGAGGGCATTCTGCACGCGGTGGAAGAGATTGAAGCCGTTGAACGCGAAAAAGGCTGGTTGCATGGCCCTCGCGATGTGCTGGTGTTTTTACCTGGTGAGCGCGAAATTCGTGAAACTGCCGATACCCTGCGCCGCGCCGAGCTGAAAGGCACTGAAATCCTGCCACTCTATGCGAGACTCTCCAACGAAGAGCAGAACCGCGTGTTTGCGCCGCACCGTGGCCGGCGCATTGTACTCGCCACCAACGTCGCGGAAACGTCGCTGACGGTGCCTGGGATTCGCTACGTGATCGACCCTGGCCTCGTACGTATCAGCCGCTATAGCTACCGTTCCAAGATTCAGCGACTGCCGGTAGAAGCGGTTAGCCAGGCTAGCGCCAACCAGCGTAAAGGGCGCTGTGGGCGGATTGCCGAAGGCGTGTGCATTCGCCTCTACAGTGAAGAGGATTTTCTCTCCCGGCCCGGCTTTACCGACCCGGAAATCCAGCGCACCAATCTTGCTTCGGTGATTCTCTCGATGCTGGGTCTCAAGCTCGGCGATATCGAGGCCTTTCCGTTTGTTGACCCCCCGGATAGTCGCTTCGTCAAAGACGGCTTTCGACTCTTGTTCGAGCTGGGTGCGGTGGACGAAAAACAGCGTCTTTCTCCGCTCGGGCGTAAACTAGCACGGCTGCCGATTGACCCGCGCCTGGCGCGCATGGTGTTGGCGGGTGCCGAAGTCGGCAGCCTGCGCGATGTGCTGATCGTCGTCTCGGCACTCGCTATACAAGACCCCCGCGACCGCCCGGCGGATAAGCGCCAAGCGGCCGACCAGGCCCACCAGCGCTGGCACGACCCGGATTCCGACTTTATCGCCTTGCTGAACCTCTGGCACGGCATTGAGAACGCCCGTGAGGCGCTTTCAGGTAATCAGCTGCGCCGCTGGTGCCGCGAGCACTACATCAACTACCTGCGCATGCGCGAGTGGCACGACACCTTCCGCCAACTGCGCCAACTACTGCGCGATATGGACATCGATGTGCCCGCTCCGCCGCCCCGCAATGATGACGAGAGCGAAGAGCAGGCGCGTCAAACGCGGCGTAAAACCTCGGGCAAAGTGCATCAGGCGCTACTCTCGGGGCTACTCTCTAATCTGGGGACGTTGGTGGAGAACCGCGAGTATCTCGGCGCCCGCAATCGCAAGTTTATGATTCATCCAGGCTCAGGGTTGGCAAAAAAGTCGCCTAAGTGGATCATGGCGTTCGAGATGGTGGAAACCTCTAAGCTATTTGCCCGCACCGTGGCCAAAATCGATCCGCAGTGGATTGAACCCCAGGCGCAGCACCTAGTTAAGCGCAGCTACAGCGAACCGCACTGGGAAATGAAACGCGCCCAGGTAGCGGCCTTTGAGCAGGTAACGCTGTTTGGCCTACCGATTGTGGCGCGACGCCGGGTGCACTACGGACCTATCGCCCCCCAGGAATCCCGGGAGCTGTTTATTCGCCGTGCGCTGGTGGAAGGGGAGTTTCACACCAAAGGTGCCTTCTTTGCCCATAACCGCGCGTTGATCGACGAAGTCGAAGCGCTGGAAGACCGCGCTCGGCGGCGAGATATTCTGGTCGATGAAGACACGCTCTATGACTTTTACGACCAGCGGATCCCGGCGGAGATAGTCAACGGCAAGGGCTTTGAGCACTGGCGCAAGCAGGCCGAGCAGCAAGAGCCGCAATTACTGCATTTCGATATTGATTCACTTAAAGCGCGCGACGCGGACGACGTTACCCAGGCGCAGTATCCTGATCATTTGATTCTGGCGGGCGTGGCCTATCCGGCCAGCTACCACTTTGACCCTGAAGCCGAGGATGATGGTGTTACCCTGACCGTTCCCGCCGCCATGCTACCTCAGGTGCCGGTGCATGCCCTGGAGTGGCTGGTGCCTGGGCTGTTGCGTGAAAAGTGTATTGCGCTGCTCAAATCGCTGCCGAAAAGCATCCGCCGCCAGGTGGTGCCAATTCCCGATTGGGTGGACGCGGCGCTGGAGACTCTGGTGTCTGATCAGCGCCCGTTAACCGAGGCCTTGGGGGAGTTTATTCGCCTCCGTACATCGACCCGGGTGCATCCCGACGACTGGCGCCTAGACGTGCTCGAACCGCATTTGATCATGAATATTCGCGTGGTCGATCATGCGGGCGAAACCTTAGGGCAGGGGCGCGATCTGCGTGCTTTAGAGCAGCGCTTTGAAGCGGCAGCCAGTGCAGGCGCCCAGGCCCTGGCTGAACAGGTTAGCCAAGAGCCAGCTGTGGCCGGGCTACCCAAGACGCCGCTGCCAGCTTCGCGAGTTACCACCCAGGCAGGTATTCGCGTAGAGGCGTATCCTGCCCTGGTCGCTGAAACCAGGAATGCTAAAACCAGCGGCATTGACGCCAGCGAATTCAAGGTGGCGCTGTTTGACCACCCTGCAAAAGCTGACGCTGCCCACCAGGAGGGCATCGCCCGGCTGGCAATTGCCAAGTTACCTGAACAGGTTAAAGAGATTAAACAACTGCCGGGTGTTGAGAAGTGTGCGCTACTGTTCGCCAAAGTGGGCAGTAAACAAGCTTTGATCGACGATCTTCTGCTCGCGGTGTTTACCCAGGTGATTGCTCAGCATCCCCTGCCGCGCTCGGAAGGCGAGTTTAGCCAGCGGCTGAACGCTACTCAAGGCCAGCTTTTAAACGAAGCTAAAACACTGCTGGTGCGCGTAGAGGCCGCGTTAAAAGGGCATCTGGCGGTCAGTAAGGTGCTCAAAGGGAAGCTTAATTTTGCTCTGGCGTTGGTGTATAGCGATGTTAGCGCTCAGATGCAGCGTCTGGTCTATCCAGGCTTTATCCGCGATGCGGGCGCTTGGCTGGACGAATACCCGCGCTACACCGAGGCGGCGCTCATTCGGTTTGAAAAAGCTGCCCGTGAGCGCGGTCGCGATCAAATGATGATGCAAGATGTCCAGACATTAGAGGCCCGCTTTGATGCGCGCCGCGAAAGCGAGCGACGTGGAAGGGTGGAAGACCCTGAATTGGTCGCTTTTGGCTGGTGGTTGCAAGAACTTAGGGTGTCGCTATTCGCGCAGCAATTGGGGACTAACATGGTGGTGTCGGTAAAACGACTTGAAAAACGCTGGCAAGAGATCACTAGCGTTTAGCTAGGGGTTGAAAAAAGTTGCTGGAAAAACCGCTATTTTACGCACACAGTAACGTGATGGGGTCGCCGTAAGTCGCACGCTACATTGATGGCCGGTCACGTCGGCAAGCCGCTTAGAGGAGATTGGCATGACACATGTGGTGATTACCGGTACAGGTCTCTATACACCGGAACACGCCATTGATAATGCGGCCCTGGTGGCGGCATTTAATGCTTGGGTAGACAGCGAGAATGAACATCATGCCGGAGCCATTGCGCGCGGCGAAAGCGAACCGCTGGCACATTCAAGCAGCGAATTTATCGAAAAAGCCTCCGGTATTAAGAGCCGCTATGTGCTCGATGCATCTGGCATCCTTGACCCACAGCGTATGCGGCCTAAACTGCCGCAGCGGGGCAATGACGAAACTTCAACTCAGTGCGAGATGGCGACCGCTGCCGCGCAGCAGGCGCTGACTACTGCCAAGGTAGATGCTGCTGACATTGAGCTGGTGATCGTGGCCTGCTCAAACCTGGAGCGCGCCTACCCCGCTGTGGCGGTCGAAGTGCAGCAGGCCTTGGGCACAAGTGGCTACGGGTTCGATATGAATGTGGCCTGTAGCTCAGCGACGTTTGCGTTGGAAACGGCTGCCAACGCCATAGCCTCCGGCAGTGTGAAGCGTGCCCTGGTGGTCAATCCGGAGATTTGCTCGGCGCATCTCAATTTCCGAGACCGTGACAGCCACTTCATTTTCGGCGATGCTTGTACTGCTGTGGTACTAGAAAATAGCGCCATTGCGGTGGCCGATGAGCAGTTTGAAATTCTCGGTACGCGTCTGGTTACCCAGTTTTCCAACGCGATCCGTAATAATGCAGGGTTCCTTAACCGTGTAACGGACAGTGACCCACTAGCCTTGGATAAGCTGTTTGTGCAGGAAGGGCGTCGGGTATTTAGAGAAGTTTGCCCGATGGTGGCTAAATTGATCACTGATCATTTGGCCTCCTTAGAGTTGACCGGTGGCGATCTGAAGCGCATGTGGCTACACCAGGCTAACCGGCATATGAACGATTTAATTGCCCGCAAAGTATTGGGCTATGACCCGAGTGAAACACAGGCGCCGATTATTTTGGATCGTTACGCCAACACCAGTTCAGCGGGTTCTATCATCGCCTTTCACCTACATCGCGAGGAGCTTGTGGAGGGCGATATTGGCGTGATTTGCTCCTTTGGAGCGGGCTATAGCGCGGGCAGTGTGGTTATTCGTCGTTTATAAATGTCTGTAAAGGTGTAGGGGAATTGAAAAAGGAAAATGTCATGTGGCAGTGGTTTAATAACGAGAAGCCTGCGCTTTCGCTGCGTAGCAAAGGGTTGTCACTACTGCTGGTGACGTTACTCACAACCGGCGGCTGTGCCAGTACGCAAACGGCGGAAAATGCTGCTCCCGAAGACCCTTGGGAAGGCTTTAACCGCAAAGTTTTTGCGTTTAACGATGTGTTGGATCGCTACGCGCTCAAGCCGGTGGCAACAGGCTATCGCGCTATTACCCCTGATCCAGTGGAAACGGGGGTGGGTAATTTTTTCTCCAACTTAGGCGAAGTGCGTACTGCGCTTAATAGCGTGCTGCAGGGTAAACCGGCAAACGCGGGCCTCGCCACATCACGTTTTTTGATTAATTCCACGGTAGGCATTGGCGGACTGTTAGATTATGCCACCCTAATGGAAATTACTGCGGATGAGGAAGATTTTGGCCAAACGTTAGCGGTGTGGGGGTGGGAAGATTCGCGTTATCTGGTGCTGCCTTTCTTTGGCCCCAGCACGCTGAGGGATACCACCGGTATGCCCGCTAACATGGCAACGAACCCCGTTAATTATGTAGAAGACGATACTGTGCGAGTGAGCCTTACTGCACTCAATGTGATCGATATTCGAGCGGGTTTGCTTGACCAGGAAGAATTAATTCGTGGTGATCGCTACCGTTTTATTCGTGACGCTTACTTGCAGAGCCGCCAATTTGAGGTGAGCGATGGAGAATTGGGTGATGACCCCTTTGCCAGCGAAACCTTCGACTTTGATGACAGCGATTTTGACAACAGTGGTCAGGATGATAGTGACTCTGGTGACAACGAAGTCACCGATTGAGGCTTATGATGGATCATTCTAAGCAGTTGATCGCGGTGATCGACGAACCTGGTCGTGAACGTGATGCGCTGTCTGAAGCGATCACCTGCGATGGCATGTGGGTGTTTGCCGCGGAGGATATCGCGCATTTGCCCGCTGACACGGCGCTCATTGTTGCCCATGCTCGAGCAGTTCCGCGGCAGCAATGGACACACCTAACGCGACGCCTACCGACACTGGTAGTCAGTGACTCGCGTCAGGATGCCGACTTGATCAAAGCGATTGATGTGGGGCTGGTAGACTATATTGTCCACCCGCTGCGACACGCCGAGCTGTTGCGACGAATGATTCGTAAGGCCATTGAGCTCAACGATTTGGCGCTGGAGCGCGAGCGTGACCATGCACGGCTGGCGGAGTTAAACGAGAGCCTAGAGACCCACCTCGCGCTGCTGCGGATGGATCAGCAAAGCGGAGGGCATATCCAGCGGCGCTTGTTACCGCTGCGGCCCAAGGTGATTAACGGGGTGTATTACGACTACGTATTTGCCCCTTCGCTCTATTTGTCTGGTGATTTCCTCGATTACCAGCGCTATAACGAGCGCTACAGTGCTTTCTATTTCGCTGATGTATCGGGGCATGGCGCCTCGTCGGCGTTTGTTACCGTGCTGCTCAAATATTTATGCAACCGCTGGCTGAGTGAGTGGGATGGCCAGCATCCGGAAAATCTGCCGCCTGATTGGTTAAAGGCGATGAACCGCGAGCTGCAGGGCACCGATATTGGTAAACATGCCACCTTATTTGTCGGTGTTATTGACCACGAGGCGCATACTCTTCACTATTCGCTCGGCGCGCAGCTTCCCATGCCCCTGTTGGCAGCAGAGGGAGAGCTACGCCGTTTAGAAGGCGAGGGAATGCCGGTAGGCCTTTTCCCCGATGTGGAGTATCCTTCGCTGAGTTGTGCATTGCCGAATAAATTTCGTCTATGGCTCTGCTCAGATGGAGTATTGGAATGCTTGCCGGGTAAAACGCTCGACACGCGGCTCAAGGAGCTTGAGCAATTAGTAAGCGAGAGTGTAACGCTTGAGCAGTTGCGCGACCGGCTAGCAGAAACGAATGCACTTCTTGCCGAAGGGGATGCAGAGTTTGATGCCAACCAAGAGCGCGATGCTTTACCCGATGATCTAACAATCATGATGGTGAGCGGATTTGGTCATGCTGATTGAAGAGGGCCGCATTAAAGCGGCGTTCGATTCTGGTGTTTTTGTTCTAAAACTGTGTGGTGATGTGCGTTTGACGCTCTGTGCCACACTGGATACTCAAGCCCAGCGTCTTGCCGAGACGCCGGGGTTGCGTGCCGTATTGATTGACCTGCGTGAAGCCACCAATGTCGATTCGACGGCACTTGGCTTTCTGGCCAAGGTCGCGATGGCGGTGAAAGGGCGCCTGGAGCAGCCGCCGACGATTATTGTTGATAATCCTGATGTGCGGCAGATGTTGGACGTGATGGGCTTTGCGCGTTTCTTCACGCTGATGGAAGCGCCGCTACAGCAGACGAGTACGCTCAACAATGAGCTTGAAGAGCTGCCCCAAGAGCCGGCAGACGAAGAAGGGCTGCGTGATCGCATCCTGGAAGCCCACCGTATTTTAATGCATATGAACGAGCATAACCGTGAGCAGTTTCAGCCACTGGTTGACATGCTTGAGTCGCAAGACGCCACTACGCATCACTAAGCTCCTCCTCTCCTTGATAAGCCCCTGGTCACTTCCAAGCCCAAGGGCTATCTACCGATAGTCTCCAATCCCGACAAAGGCCTTAAAATCAGCTATGATTAGCGGCCTATCTATTCCAGTGCGTACATTATCGCCTTAAGGAGACCCATGGATCTGAATCCTCGCCGGGTAGCACTGTTGGTTGCCGCCAATACGGCGCTGGCGCCCTTTGCTATCGACGCTTATTTGCCTGCCATGGGGGTCATCGCTGAAAGTATCGGTGCTAGCATTCACCGTACTGAACTCTCCATCAGCGTGTTTTTGTTCGGCTTTGCACTGGGCCAGCTATGTTTTGGGCCGCTTTCGGATCGCTTGGGCAGAAAGCCCGTGCTGCTGAGCGGCCTGGTCGTGTTTATGCTCGCCAGCCTGGCTATCACTCAGGTCGAAAGCTTGCCCACGCTGTTGGTCTGGCGTTTTATCCAGGCGCTGGGGGGCGGGGCCTGTGTGGTCAACTCGGCGGCGATTGTGCGCGACTGCTTTAGCGGGCGCGAAGCCGCCAAAGTGATGTCCACCATGGCGATGATCATGATGCTGGCTCCATTGGTGGCGCCTACCGTGGGCAGCTTATTGTTGCATATTGCCGGTTGGTGGCTGATTTTTGTATTTCTGGCCGTCTACGCGGGCTTTTTGCTCTGGCTGCTGGGAACGCGGTTACCTGAAACTCGCGATATGTCGCTGCCTGCAGCTTCACCACGGCAAGTAATACGTAACTATGCCAGCGTGCTTAAGCATCGTGAAGGCATGGGCTATATCTGTGCGGTAGCGGCTTCTTTTGCCGGCCTGTTTGCCTTCGTGACCGCTTCGCCGTTTCTCTACCTCGACTATTTTGGCCTCTCCCCCGGCACTTATCCGCTAGTGTTTGGGGTCAACGTTGTCGTTATTGCGCTCTCTAATCGGATCAATATTCATCTGCTCCGCAAGCGCATGCCTCAGCAAAATTTGCGTTTAGGGTTGCTTATACAGCTGGTGGCCGCGCTTGGGTTGGTAGCCGTGACCGCCCTGGACATCGCGTCGCTAGTGATCGTGGTACCGTTGATTATGCTGTTTACCGGTATGATCGGGCTGATCACGCCCAACGCGATCTCGTCGTTACTGGATCATTTTGGCCATATCAGCGCCACGGCAACGGCGTTGCTGGGCGGGATCCAGTTTACCTGCGGCGCCCTCGCGGGAGTGATGGTAGGGCTGTTCGAGGTAGAGCATCTTTGGCCCATGGTGCTCACCATGCTGGGCGCTGCGTTGCTAGGCAATATCGGTGTACGCAAACTGACTAAAGCACCTGCTGCGGATGGATAGTTTCTCAAATGGGTAGGGCGTATGGATAGTTTGAATGGATAAGTTGAATGGATAAGTTGAATGGATAGCATGCTGGCTTGGGTCAATATGCCAATGAGCACTTGGTTAGCTTGCTCCGCCGTACTGTTAATGGGTGCTTTTGTGCAGCGCGCAACCGGCTTTGGTTTGGCCATTATCGGCGCACCGCTATTGTTGATGCTAGAGCCTCGCCTGGTGCCGGTCACTCTGGTGCTGTTCGGGTTTACCGTCTCGCTGATGATGGTGCGTCACTACTGGCACGAGGTGCGTCTGGATTCCATTGGTATGGCGCTAGTGGGGCGCCTTCCCGGCAATGCGCTGGGTATTTGGCTGCTACTTGCCGCCCCCATGTTTGTGTTAGAAAAGCTGATTGCGGTCATCGTCCTGTTTGCGGTACTCGTAACCTTGTGCCGCTTTCAGTTGCCGGTAAACCGAATAACGCTGTTCGGCGCAGGGGTGCTCTCTGGCATTTTTGGCACCGTTGCGGCTATTGGTGGCCCGCCCATCGTGCTGCTGATGCATGGTTTGCCCGCTGATCGAGTGCGCGGCAATCTAGCCGCCTTTTTCATCTTGACCTCTCTGTTAACTTTAATCACCCTCGCTTTGGCTGACCAGATTCAGCTTTGGCATTTCCAGGTCGCGCTTACCTTCCTGCCCTCGGTATTAATAGGTAACGCCCTGGCAGATACCGTAGCCCACCGATTAGACCGGCGCCTGCTACAAGGTGCCTCGCTGGCGTTATGTTCCCTCGCAGCGCTAGGGCTTTTGTGGTGATGTGAGGCCTGGTTGCCTCTATGTAACGGAAATTTTTCTACGTTTTGCTCGCTGTCATGAAGTTGTCATAGAACCAGTGCAAGGTATGCCTTGCGAAGGCCAGATCCCTACATGAACAGGAGTATTTCGCATGAACCGTATTCTAAAAACCACCGTTATCGCGGCTGCTGTAATGAGCGTTGCCGGTGTTGCTCAAGCCCGTGATCAAATCCGAATCGTTGGTTCCAGTACCGTTTACCCGTTTGCCAGCTATGTAACGGAAGAGTTCGGTGCGACTACTGGTAACCCGACGCCTGTTATTGAATCGACTGGTTCGGGCGGCGGTTTGCGTCTGTTCTGTAACGGTGTTGGTGAAGGCACACCCGACATTACTAACGCTTCTCGTCGCATGAAAGTGTCTGAGTTTGAACGTTGTGAAGAGAACGGTGTTACCAATATCACCGAGGCTAAAATCGGTTCTGACGGTATCGTATTGGGTCAATCAAGCGAAAACGATGACATTGCTTTAACCCGCGAACAGATCTTCATGGCAGTCGCTGCCATGGTACCGGTTGATGGCGAGTTAGTTGAAAACCCCTACACCAACTGGAGTGAGATCGACTCTTCGCTGCCAGACCGTGAAATCTCCATTTATGGGCCGCCGACAACTTCGGGTACCCGCGATGCTTTTGAAGAGCTGGTAATGGAATCTGCGTCTGAGGGAATGGATGTTTACGGCGATGAAGCCTATACCGATATCCGCTCTGACGGTGTGTATATCGATGCCGGTGAAAACGATAACCTGATTGTTCAGCGCCTTTCAGAAGACACCGGTGCCTTTGGTATCTTCGGCTACTCTTTCCTGGAAGAAAATACTGACACTATCAGCGCCGCCAGTATTGATGGCGTCGATCCTGAGGCTGACGCGATCAGCTCCGGTGAATATCCTATCGCGCGCTCACTTTGGTTCTACGTGAAGAACCAGCACGCTGAAGAAGTGCCACCGATGTACGATTATGTCGACATGTTTATGAGCGAAATGATGATTGGTGACGATGGCTATCTGCGTGATATCGGCTTGATCGTTCTGCCAGAAGAAGAGCGCGAAGAGTGGCGCCAAGCTGTCGCAGACCGCACTGCAATGACAGCAGACGTTCTTAAGTAAGTTGGTAGGTCAGATGTAAAAGTGGTCGGCAGCGCAAGCTGCCGACCCGTTATTGTTGATAGGTTTCTTAACCGGTGACCACGTGAGAGAGATGCGATGCAGACCAACCAGCTTCTTCTGATTTTTTGCAGTGCATTATTGCTGCTGGGGCTGCTGGCTTTTTTTGCTGGCCGTTCAAAAGCCACTCGGTTACGTAGCGCGGGTACGGCGATGTTCGCCCAGCCTGACCAATACGCTTGGTTTACAGTACTCTCCACCGCCGGGCCGGCCGTGGTAGTGAGTGCCTTGGGCGCTTTCGTTTTGCTTCTAATGGGCGCCGACATTCCTACGCTTTATTTGCTGGCGGCAAGCCTAGTGATAGCAGCCATCGGGCTACTGGTGAGTCTTAATCAAGTAAAACCCGATTTTCATGCCCGTCAAGCCATTGAGCGGGTCATTCGCATGACCCTGGCTGGGGCAGCGTTAATCTCCATTTTGACGACATTTGGTATTTTAATTTCGATTATTTCCGAGGCGCTGCGCTTTTTCCAAATGCACAGCTTCTGGGAGTTCATCACCGGCACCACTTGGAATCCTGGCGCGAGCTTTTTAGCATCCGCGGGTCGCGGTGATGGTAGCGGCGCTGAGTTTGGATCGGTACCGCTGTTTGCCGGCACCTTTATGATTACTGCCATCGCTATGCTGGTGGCGGTGCCTATCGGTTTGCTTTCAGCGATTTATATGTCTGAATTTGCACCGCGCAAAGTGCGAACCGTCGCCAAGCCGGTGTTAGAAGTATTGGCAGGTATTCCTACCGTCGTTTATGGCTTTTTTGCCGCCATCACCGTGGCGCCGATCATTGTCAATATTGCCGGTTTTCTGGGGCTCGATGCGTCTTATAATAATGCGTTGGCTCCCGGTATTGTAATGGGCATTATGATCATTCCATTTATCTCATCGCTATCTGATGATGTGATCAATTCGGTGCCCGATAGTATGCGCCAAGGGTCGCTGGCACTGGGTATGACCAAAGGGGAAACGATTCGCGATGTGGTAGTGCCCGCTGCCATGCCGGGGATTATCTCAGCGTCGCTCTTGGGTATGTCTCGTGCCATGGGTGAAACCATGATCGTGGTTATGGCGGCGGGGATGCGGCCTAATTTAACCGCTAATCCGCTGGAAGATATGACCACGGTGACTGTGCGTATCGTGGCGGCGCTCACCGGCGATCAGGAGTTTGAGAGTGCCGAAACATTATCAGCTTTTGCCCTTGGACTCGTGCTCTTCGTGATCACACTTGCACTCAACTTGGTGTCAGTACTGATGATCCGTCGTTTCCGTGAAAAATACCGCGTGAATAACCTGTAACGCCGAGGAACTGTTTCGATGAGCCACTCTTTTGACGAAATCAGCCAGCAGCTTAAGCGGCGTCACCGAAAGTCTACCCGCCTTAAATGGATCACCATGGGATCGTTAGGTCTCGCGGGCCTTTTTCTGGTGCTGTTTTTTGCCGATATGTTGAATAAAGGTCTACCTGCTTTCCAGCAGGCGTATATACAAACCGAGATTAGCTACACACAAGAAGCAGAGACTGACGGACGACAAGCCTTTGACGAAGAGCTGTTACCGTTAATCAGCCGCACCGTGGTTCGCGTGATTCCCATGGAACTACGCAACAATCCTGACATGATCGGCACCAGCGAAGAACAGTGGGTGTTGGCGAATAGCGAGGTGGATCAGTACTTAAAAGGGCACCGGCATCGCTTGAGTGAGGAGGAGCAGGAAGCCCTCGATGCCCGAGTTGAATCTGGACAAGTGGATCTACGCTTTAATACCACTTTCTTTGGTTCAGGTGATTCAAAAATTGCCGAGAACGCGGGCATTTTATCGGCAGTGGTCGGCACCATTATGACCATGATCGTCACCCTGGCGATATCTTTCCCGATCGGCGTGATGACAGCTATTTATCTTGAAGAGTTTGCTCCTGATAACCGCTTAACCCAGATTATTGAAATTAATATCAATAACCTAGCTGCGATCCCATCGATTCTATTTGGTCTGCTGGGCCTTGCGATCTTTATTAACTTTTTCGGGGTGCCGCGGTCTTCCCCATTAGTGGGCGGTATGACGCTGGCATTGATGACGCTTCCGGTGATCATTATTTCGACGCGTACCGCGCTGCGTAGCGTGCCTGAATCCATCCGTCACGCAGGCTTTGGGGTGGGCTGTTCACGCTGGCAGGTAGTGCGGGATCACGTTCTGCCATTAGCAATGCCGGGTATTATGACAGGTTCTATTATCGGCCTGGCGCAAGCGATGGGTGAAACGGCGCCGCTGATTATTGTGGGGATGGTGGCCTTTATCCCCGATGTGGGCGTTTCCTTTACCAACGCGGCAACAGTGATGCCTGCGCAAATATTCACCTGGGCCGGCGAACCTGAGCAGGCGTTTGTGGAAAAAACTGCTGGGGGTATTTTGGTGCTACTCACCATACTCATCTCACTCAACGCTTTTGCCGTTGTGATGCGTAAGAAATTTGAGCGTCGCTGGTAGGCCAGTGCGTTATAGAGGATATTTCTATGAATAGCCATGCAACTGTAATGAACGGCCAGCAGACACCTGCGGTTGGGCAACCCTATACACGGAATGAAGCTGCGTGCCACGACCTGAGTTTCCGAGTTCGCGATTTGAATCTGTGGTATGGCAAAAACCAAGCGTTGAAAAATCTGAATATTGACCTTTTCCAGAAAAATGTGACGGCGCTGATTGGCCCTTCGGGGTGTGGTAAGTCGACGTTCTTACGCTGCTTGAATCGTATGAACGACCTGATTCCTAGCGTACGCACCGAAGGTCTGGTCGAGATGGATGGGTTGGACGTTAACGCACCTAAAATGGATGAAGTGGCGCTCCGCCGCAGGGTGGGTATGGTGTTCCAAAAGCCTAATCCGTTTCCTAAGTCGATCTTTGAAAATATCGCTTACGCACCACGCATGCACGACTTGGTCAGCCGTAAAGCCGAGCAGGAAGAATTGGTTGAAAAAGCGCTGCGCGACGCTGGGTTGTGGAACGAGGTGAAAGACAAGCTGCATGAGCCAGGCACCTCTCTGTCCGGTGGTCAGCAGCAGCGGTTGTGTATTGCTCGCGCTATTGCGGTTCAGCCTGATGTGATTTTGATGGATGAGCCAACCTCAGCGCTTGATCCTATTTCGACCGCCACCATCGAAGATCTGATGGACAAGCTGAAAGAGAAATTCACCATCATTACCGTGACACATAATATGCAGCAGGCGGCGCGAGTGGCGGACTACACGGCGTTCTTCCACCTGGGGGAAATCATTGAGTACAACGATACCAAAGTGATGTTCTCAACCCCGGCACAGAAGAAGACCGAGGACTATATCTCTGGCCGTTATGGTTAATTAAAGCTTACTAATTAATACTTACTACGCAGGCCTACTACATGATGGTGGGCCTGTTTGTTAGTAAGCGTTTTTTTAAGTGTTTATATATGTTTTAACGTATATAGCCGTTATGCTTTCTCTTAATAGATTGTGTAACCGTTAGCTTAGGAGGCACTCATGGCACTACGTATTGGCATTAACGGCTTTGGACGGATTGGGCGTTTGGCACTGCGCAGTTTGTGGGGTCAGGTAGACGCTGGCGCGGTAGCAATAACACGCATTAACGACCCGGGCGGCGATGCGGCAACCTTTGCTCACCTGCTGGAGTTTGATTCAGTTCACGGGCGCTGGGCACCAGGGAAGGGCATCTCGGCAACCGATGACGCTATCGTTCTCGATGGAAAAACTGTCGTCTTTAGCGTTAATAAAGCAATTGCTGATAGCGATTGGTCGAACTGCGATATCGTGATCGAGTGTTCGGGCGTAATGAAAACCACCGATAAACTGCAGGCGTATCTTGATCAAGGCGTCGACCGTGTGGTGGTGAGTGCGCCTATGAAAGAGGCGAGCGTGCTTAATGTGGTGGTGGGGGTGAACGACCACCTTTACGATCCTACTCAACATAAGATCGTCACCGCTGCCAGTTGCACTACCAACTGTCTGGCGCCGGTGGTCAAAGTCATTCAGGATACCTTCGGTATCCGCCATGGTTCAATGACCACAGTGCACGACATTACCAATACCCAAACAATTCTAGATGCCCCGCACAAAGACCTGCGCCGGGCGCGTGCTTGCGGTATGAGCTTGATCCCCACCACGACCGGCTCCGCGAAAGCCATCACAGCCATTTTTCCTGAGTTAGCGGGTAAGCTTAATGGTCATGCGATTCGTGTACCCCTGGCGAATGCTTCGCTCACTGATATGGTGTTCGAGCTTGAGCGTGTAGTGAGTGTCGAAGAGGTTAATCAGACGCTAAAAGCCGCCGCTGATGGCGAGCTTGCCGGTATTTTGGGCTATGAAGAGCGCCCGCTAGTGTCGATTGATTACCGCACCGACCCGCGCAGCTCCATCATTGATGCACTCTCCACCATGGTTATCAACGGCACCCAGCTAAAACTCTATGCCTGGTACGACAACGAGTGGGGCTACGCCAACCGCACGGCCGAGTTGGCTCTGATGGTAGGTAGTGGGCAGATAGGCGGTGAGCAGGTGGGTCGTGGCTGATTTATCGTTGTTAAAGCGGGTAAAGGCGCTACCTTTCGAGGTGCGCCAATATATGCTGATTACTGGCAACTACTGGGCGTTCACGGTAACCGACGGCGCGCTGCGCATGCTGGTGGTCATGCACTTCCATCAACTGGGTTACTCGCCGTTAGAAATCGCCATGCTGTTTCTGTTTTACGAAGCTTTTGGTGTGGTGACTAATCTGGTAGGCGGCTGGTTGGGCGCGCGGTTGGGTCTCAACCGCACCATGAATGTGGGACTTGGGCTGCAAATTATTGCGCTTGCTATGCTGATGGTGCCCGCTAGCCTGCTGACAGTTGCTTGGGTGATGGCTGCTCAGGCGCTGTCGGGGATCGCTAAAGACCTCAACAAGATGAGCGCTAAAAGCGCCGTTAAAGTGCTGGTTCCAAAAGAGAGTGCTAACGCCAATAGTTCACTCTACCGGTGGGTGGCGATGCTGACCGGCTCTAAAAACGCGTTAAAGGGGCTAGGCTTTTTTGTTGGCGGGTTGCTGCTAACGTTGATTGGCTTCCAGGCCGCTGTGTTGGTGATGGCGGTGATGCTTGGCGGCGTGTTACTGCTTTCACTGTTGAGGCTTAAGGCGGATTTAGGCCGCCAAAAAGTAAAGCCCAAGTTCTCCGAAATCTTCTCAAAATCGCGCGCTATTAACGTGCTCTCCGCGGCGCGCTTTTGCCTATTTTCGGCACGGGATGTGTGGTTTGTGGTAGCACTGCCGGTGTTTTTATACGATCAGCACGGTTGGACACACTGGACAGTGGGTGGGCTGTTAGCGGTATGGGTGATCGGTTATGGCGGGGTGCAAACTCAGGCACCTAAATTAACTCGCCTGATCAAAGGCGATGCGCGGGCGCTTACCGCTGGCTGGGCGGCGGCACTGGCGGTGTTGGCAATTTTGCTGGCGATGCTGCCCTTGGCGCAAGTAGGTTGGTTAGTTGTCGGGCTTCTCGCCTTTGGCGTGCTGTTTGCAATTAACTCCAGCTGGCACAGCTATTTGATTGTGCACTATGCTCGCTCTGACGGCGTCTCCATGGATGTCGGTTTCTATTATATGGCCAATGCCATGGGGCGTTTAGTGGGTACACTACTGTCGGGCTGGCTGTATATGGCTTACGGGCTGAGTGCCTGCCTGTGGGTGTCAGCGGCCTTAGTGGCTGCCAGTGCATTGATGGCGCTAGCGTTACCAAGAGATAGAGATTTAATAAGTAAATAGTCACTAGTTAACAGGAAAATGATGGCGGGTCTTGTTGGCAATTCTTACCAGCGCGAGCATAAGTGGTACTTCGACCAATACGCCGACGACTGTGGCTAGCGCAGCGCCTGACTGCAAGCCAAATAGCGCGATAGCCGCTGCCACTGCCAGTTCAAAGAAGTTGCTGGCGCCGATCATTGCCCCCGGTGCGGCAATGTTATGCGGCAACCGCCAGGCTTTAGCCCAGCCATAGGCAATAAAGAAGATCAGAAACGTTTGAATAATCAGTGGTATCGCGATCAATACGATATGCAGCGGATTATTGAGAATGACCTCGCCTTGGAAGGCGAATAGCAGCACCAGGGTAATGATCAAGCCAATCGGGGTGATCGGGCCGACGCGTTTCATAAACACGTTGTCGTACCACTCGGCGCCGCGCTTTTTAATCAAGCTTTGCCGTGTGATATAGCCTGCTACCAGGGGAATCACAATATACAGCACCACTGACAGGGTGACAGTGTCCCAGGGCACCTGAATATTGGAGATGCCCAGTAGGAAGACCACGATAGGGGCAAACGCGAACAGCATAATTAGATCATTAAGCGCCACTTGCACCAGGGTGTAGGCGGCATCGCCGCGGGTAAGGTAGCTCCACACAAATACCATTGCGGTACACGGCGCAGCCCCAAGCAGAATTGCACCGGCTAAATACTGGCTGGCTAGCTCGGCGGGAATAAACGGCCGAAAGATCACCATCAGAAATAGCCAAGAGATGGCGAACATAGTGAAAGGTTTGATCAACCAGTTCACGGATGTAGTGATGATCAAACCTTTTGGCTGACGACGCACACCCAGTAGCGAGGTGAAGTCAATTTGCGCCATCATGGGGAATATCATCGCCCAAATGAGTACCGCCACCGGAATTGACACCTGCGCCACTTCAAAGCGTGACAGCGTTTCCGGTACTGCTGGGATCAATTGCCCAACTAAGATGCCTACCACAATGGCGAGTGCTACCCATAGCGTGAGGTAGCGCTCAAAAATTCCCATGCCTTCGGCGGTAGAGGGTGAGACGTTGTCTTGCAGTGCTGGCATGTGAAGCTCCTGATTAGATGGCGCGTTGATTAACCCGCTTTGAGACTTCTTCGGCGCTCTCTTTGCGCTCTGAATAACGATCCGTCAGCACATCACTGCGATCACGCACTAGTAGAGTGAATTTCACCAGCTCTTCCATGACATCCACGATACGGTCATATAACGGTGAAGACTTCATTCGGTCTTTATCATCAAACTCCATAAAGGCTTTGGGTACCGAGGACTGATTGGGAATCGTCAGCATACGCATCCAACGGCCCAAGATACGTAGCTGATTGACCGTATTGAAGGACTGCGAACCGCCACAGACCTGCATTACCGCCAATGTTTTGCCCTGCGTAGGGCGAACGCCACCCAGGGCAAGGGGGATCCAATCTATTTGCGCCTTCATAATACCGGTCATTGCGCCGTGACGTTCGGGGGAGCACCACACCATCCCTTCTGCCCATTGGGCCAATTGGCGTAGCTCATCGACTTTGGGGTGGTTGGCATCTTCTGCATCCGGTAACGGCAGCCCCCTGGGGTCAAAGATTCTTGTTTCTGCGCCCATGGCGTTTAGCAAGCGTGCGGCTTCCTCAACCGTTAAACGGCTAAATGAGCGCTCACGTAGTGAGCCATATAGCAGCAATATTTTAGGTGCGTGTTCAGTGCGTTGTGGGATGCCCAGTCGCTCACTACTGGGTGGGGTAAAAAGTTCAACGTCTATATTGGGCAAATCATTTAGGTCGGAAAAATCAGTCAGTGAGGTCATCGCGGTTTACTCGGTTTGAGTCATTTTAGTTTGATGGTGCCATCATATATGTTTTTTCGTATATTTCTAGGATAACTGTATGCCTGCAATATTGCCGTCATGAACCCGGCGTAGAGTGACAGCCACTAACTACATAAGAGGCTGTTTATTTATGACGAAGCGCCGCGTGTTGTTCCTCTGCAATGCTAACTCTGCACGGTCTCTGATGGGGGAGGCGTTGCTTCGCCATTTGGCAGATGACCGTTTTGAAGCGTTTAGCGCCGGTTCTGAGCCCGATGAGCCCCATGCACTGACACTAGAAGCGTTGCGCAAACACGGGCTTCCCACTGAGGGCTTGCGCAGTAAGTCGTTGGATGAGTTTGAAAGCGAGACCTTCGATTTTGTCATTGTGTTGTGCGATAAAGCCCAGCAAGCCTGCCGCGATTGGCAAGGGGAGGCGGGCGAAGTTCTATCCTGGGATATTCGTGACCCTCGCTTGATCGGCAAGTCAGATGCTTATGAGCAGGCATTACTAGAGATTCGTCGGCGCCTGCAGCTCTGGCTGCCCCTCCACACATCTGATTAACCTTACTGAAAGGGGCGGGTCGAGATGAAATGGATTAATAACTTAAGCGTCAAGGCAAGCTGGACGCTTGTATTAGTCGCCTTTAGCGGCCTGGTAGTCGTCATTGGCGCACTGGGTTTGTTCGCCAACCATTTTGGCCGTGAGGCATTTACATCGCTTCATGAACGGGACATGGCACAAATTAGTCAGCTCAATAGCGCCTATACCCAGCTGTTGCGTGCGCGTATTCAGATGAACCGTGCAGCGGAGTTAATTCGTACCCCTTCGTTTGATCGACCTGACCCTCTGATAGAAGAAGCCCAGCGGTTGCTTGATGAGGCGTCCGAGAACTTCACTCAATTTACAGCGAGTGAATTTGATCAGGATCAGCAGTCGTTTGTCGAGCAGTTAGCTTCGAACTTTCAATCATTTGTTAACAATAATCTCAATCTTCAGATGATGATGCTTGAAGAGCGCGACATATCAGGTTTTTTCTCGGGCGAGTCGCGAGTGGATGATAGTAGCGAGCACTTTGTGGCAAGCGCCGAGGCTTTTATTGGCGCTTCCACTCAGCGGGGTAATGCCTTACTTATGCGCTTTGAGCAGGTCTCATCGCTACTTTTTTGGGGCGTGATTACAGCGCTTGGCGCTGCGCTGTTGGTAGTGACGGTAGTGGTATGGGGCGTGCGTAAAAACGTGCTTCGCCCATTGAAGAAAATCACTGGGCACTTCCAGCGCATTGCTAACGGAGACCTGTCGGCGCCAGTAACAGCGCACTCAAGTAACGAAATTGGTCAGCTATTTAGTGAGCTGGATAAGATGCAGCACTCGCTGACGGCCACGGTGAATCGTCTTAATGCGAGCAGCCAGCAGGTATATAGCAATAGTCAGGAGATGACTGAGCAGAACCAGCTTTTGGCGACCCAAACCGACACTCAAGTGGCAGCATTGCAGCAAATGGCAGCGAGCTTGGAACAGCTAACCGCCACGGTGAATCAGAATGCTGAAAGTGCGGCGCATGTTAACCAGTCAACGGCAGATGTGTCCCAAAAAGCGCAGCAGGGTGATGAGGTGATTAGCCAGTTTATTGCCACCATGGAGGCGATAAATAGTCACTCCGAAGAGATTCAAAGCATTATTCGCATGATTGAAAGCATTGCTTTCCAAACTAATATTTTAGCGCTCAATGCATCGGTTGAAGCCGCGCGTGCCGGTGAGCACGGTCGTGGGTTTGCGGTGGTCGCCAATGAGGTGCGTGCGCTGGCAACGCGCAGTGCCAGTGCCGCCAGTGATATTCGCTCACGTATTGAAGCGTCGAGTGCGAGCGTCCAGCAAGGCAGCATATTGTCTCAGCAGGCTGGTGAACATACACGGGCGATCATGCAAGCAGCGAGGAATGTGGACACGCTGATGACGCAAATCACCCATGCCTCTGAAGAGCAGCGGCGAGGGATTGAAGAGGTCAACCACGCGGTTGCTCAAATCGATACCACTACCCAAGATACCATGCACTTAGTCAATCAGGCGGCCCAGAGCGCGGAAGTGCTGTCCCAGGAAGCCTTGCAGATGCGTGAATATGCCGGTCAATTTAGTGTGGTGGAGAGTGCCATTGAACCAGGCTTGTCTGGTATGGATAAAAATCAAACTGACTATCCCGAATGGGAGCAGCTCAGTCATCAAGAGGTCGCCTTACCGGATGACCATGGGCAAGCCCGTCGTCAGGCGGGATTATTGGCTTCCGCCTAGTATTCTGGATGAAGGAATTTAGCTTTACTCCTGAGCTTACAACGCTATCATGCGATTTTCTCTGAGCGTCATGTAGCGTGTTAGCAACAAAGTGGTTAGTGACACCCTTTAGCTTGTTTTTTCAGCGTTTTCTAAACGACCCTATGCTGCTCTCAATGAGTATCCTATGGGTCGTTTTGTGTTGGCTGGAGCCTCAGTCACTGAGTGAAATGGCTGACCGGGTTCACTGGACAACCCTTGCAGTGTTAACCGGTCTAATGCTGCTCAGTCGCGTGTTGGAACTGAGTGGTTATTTAACGCTCTGGGGTCGTCAGTTATTAGCTCTACTGAGTGGTGAGCGCCGACTTGCGGTCGGTTTGATTCTGTTTTCGGGGCTTCTCTCCGCGATAGTCACTAACGATGTGGCGCTGTTTATTGTGGTACCACTGACGCTTAGTCTGGCGGGAATGGCAACACTGCCGATTGAACGCTTGATTGTGTTTGAGGCGCTGGCTGTGAATGCTGGCTCATCGCTGAGCCCGATTGGTAATCCGCAAAACCTCTATTTATGGCAGCTTTCAGGCATTCGCTTCGGCGACTTTTTATGGGTGATGTTGCCGCTTGGGGTGGGCTTGATGCTGTTGCTCTTACTTCTTGTTCCCTTGGCATTTCCGAAAGCGTCAATACACTTGGAAGCAGTTTCTGCTATTACGGCTAAGCGTCGAAGGACCCCGTTATGGGCGGCGCTTATTGGCTACCCACTTTTTCTGATCGCGGTAGACATGGGATGGGCGTTACCGGCGCTAGTCGGCGTCTTGCTTGCGATGTTATGGGTGGCTCGACGGGCGGTGTTCAGTATTGATTGGCTGCTGCTGATAGTGTTTGTATTGATGTTCGTAAATCTAAGTGTCATCGGTGAGCTGAGCGTTGTTCAGCAGTTTGTACATTCAATGCGCCAGTGGCCGGGTGGCGATGTTAGCGTCGGTGTACTCCTTTCACAGGTCGTATCCAACGTGCCAGCGACCCTACTGCTTGCCCAGCAGAGTGAGTGGCAGCCGCTGGCCTGGGGCGTTAGCGTGGGTGGCTTTGGTTTGGCGATAGGCTCAATGGCGAATTTAATCGCGCTACGTTTGGCGCGCCAGCCTGGGATTTGGAAGGAGTTTCATTATTGGTCGCTCCCCATGTTGGGGCTGGGCTGGCTGTTTTCCGCCGTATGGCTCAGCGCCCTGACGTGGTAATAGTGTCAGGGCGCTTCACAAGAGGCTATATTTTGTAATAGCGCACAGCTTAATCAATTAGCTCAACGGCGACGGCCGTTGCTTCGCCACCGCCAATGCATAAGCTGGCAATACCGCGTTTGCCGCCTTTGGTACGCAGGGCATGAATTAGCGTAGCGATGATGCGTGAGCCGGTAGAGCCAATTGGGTGGCCCTGAGCGCAGGCTCCGCCAAACACATTGACCTTGTCATGGGGAAGGCCCAAGTCATCCATGGCCATCAGTGTAACCACCGCAAAGGCTTCGTTAATCTCGAATAGGTCTACGTCATTCACGCCCCAATCGAGCTTTTTCATCAGCTTTTCAATCGCACCCACAGGCGCGATGGTGAATTCGCTAGGGTGACGAGAGTGAGTCGTGTGGCCTAGCATACGCGCTAGTGGCTTAATGCCTTGCTGATCTGCAGCTTCCTGACTCGCCAAGATAAGTGCCGAAGCGCCGTCGGAAATTGAGCTGGCGTTGGCGGCAGTAATCGTACCGTCTTTGGCAAAGGCGGGGCGCAGCTGGCGGATTTTGTCGAGCTTAGCTTGGAAGGGCTGCTCATCGTGTTCGACAAGGGTTTCGCCCTGGCGAGAGGTGACCATCACCGGTGCCATCTCTGCGCTTAAGCGGCCCGCGTTGGTGGCGGCCATGGCGCGCTCAAGAGACGCAATGGCAAAATCATCCAAGCGCTCGCGGCTGTAGCCACGTTGAGTAGCCACATCCTGGGCAAACACGCCCATTAGTTTGCCCGTTTCGGCGTCTTCCAGCCCATCCAAAAACATATGGTCTTTCAGTTCACCGTGCCCCAGCCGGTAGCCGCCGCGTGCTTTGGTGAGCACGTGTGGCGCGTTAGACATCGACTCCATGCCGCCAGCCAGCAAAATATTGCCACTGCCCGCCTTGATTAAATCGTGGGCAAGCATCGTGGCTTTCATGCCCGAGCCGCACAGCTTGTTAATAGTGGTGGCGCCATTGGCATCTGGAATGCCGGCTTGGCGCATTGCTTGCCGCGCTGGGCCCTGCTTCACACCGGCGGGCAGTACACAGCCCATAATGCCCTCGGTGATCAGGGCTGGGTCAATTCCCGCCTCTTCAATGGCCGCTTTGATGGCGACCGCGCCAAGCTGTGGGGTTGTCATATTTGCCAGGCTGCCCATCATGCCGCCCATCGGCGTGCGTTTGGCAGCGAGAAATACAACATCGGTGGCGTTGCTCATGGCCAATCTCCTTCAGGATTATTGTGATTATCATGTTAAGTGGTGGTTGATACGTTGACCCGTAGGCGGTGCTGTGGTTCTCTCCAGAGTAACCAAGCAAGCGCTAGTGTAAATAACATGAATGTAATGAATGCATCCCCTCGCCGCAAGGAACTGACGCGCCTCGCTGCTCAGCTATTCGTCCAAGAGGGCTTTGATCGCACGACGGTGCGTATGCTGGCGCAGGAAATGGGTATTAAGTCCGGTAGCTTGTTTCATCATTTTAAAGATAAGCAGGAAATCCTCGCTGCGGTCATTGAAGAGGGCACTCAAAATGCCTTGATGATTGCGCGCAAGGCGCTGGACGAGTGCGACGCAGAGCCTGAAGTACGCCTGCGTGCCATGGCGCGTGCTCATCTCGAAACCCTCTTCACCGACCGCAATGCCCATGTGGTGGCACTCTTTGAGTGGCGCCGACTCGATCCAGCGGCCAGTGCTCATTTGAGCCACTTACGCGATGCTTATGAGGCGCTGTGGGTCACTGTTATTGACGATGCTTTGGAAGCAGGCTTGATCCATGGTGACCGCTTTCTTGTCTCGCGTTTTGTTTTGGGGGCGCTGAACTGGACAGTGCGCTGGTACGACCCCAACGGGCCTCGCTCGCCTGATGACCTCGCGGACGAGCTGGTCGCCATGATTATGCCCACCTCTGCTTAATACTCTGACAACAGCCTCGACCAACGTCTAACGCTACAGCTTATATCAGTGCTTGCTCTCTGCGCCGTTTACTTTTAGCGTTGCTATTATCTTTTAGCTTACGTTAACGTCAACGGATAAATATAACAACATTGCTTGCGGTTATTCTCACTACGAGCTCATTTCCAATAACACAAGAGAGCCATCATGACAGCGACATCACAATCACTGCCCGACTATCACCACTACCTCGATAACTTTTCCGTGCATAGCGTTATCGCTCGCCTGGATGATCACCGAGATGGCCTACTAAATGCCTTTGAGGCCTGCTGTGGTCGTCATGTGCGCGCTGGCCGCGGCGATGTGCTGGCGTTGGTTCAAGAGGACTCTCAAGGTGATATGCATACCCTGAGCTACGCCGAGCTAGACGAGCAGAGTGCAAAGTTGGCAGGGTGGTTTCAATCCCAGGGGTTGGGTATAGGCGACCGCATTGCCTGCATGCTGCCGCGGTCACCACAGCTATTGATTGCAGTGCTCGCCACTTGGCGTATTGGTGCGGTCTATCAGCCGCTGTTTACCGCCTTTGGCCCCGATGCGGTGGACTATCGGCTAGGGCGTGCAGGTACCAAGTTGGTGATTACGGATCACGCTAACCGATATAAATTCGATGGCCTTAGCCAATGCCCTCCGGTACTGGCTGTGGGCGGGGCAACCAGTGAGCATGCCGGTGATCAAGACTGGCAGGCGGCGTTGACGCATACGTCAATGAGCGACAAGCCGCCGAGGCTCGCGCCTGAAGCGCCATTTCTGCAAATGTTTACCTCTGGCACCGTGGGCAAGCCGAAAGGCGTTGCCGTTCCACTGGCAGGGATGACTGCTTTTGCGATCTATATGGAGCTGGCCATTGACCTGCGTAACGATGACCGCTTCTGGAATATGGCTGACCCCGGCTGGGCCTATGGTCTCTACTATGCGATTGCCGGGCCTTTATTGCTTGGTGTGACGACCCATTTCTGCGAAGCAGGGTTTAGCGCCGAAGGTGCACTGGCGTTTATGAAGCGCCACCACATTACTAATTTTGCCGCAGCGCCTACCGCCTACCGTCTAATGAAAGCGTCAGGGCTATTTGATGACGCCCATGAAACGCTAGAGCTACGCGCGGCGAGCTCGGCGGG